>ENA-ORXM01001414-ORXM01001414.1-marine-metagenome-genome-assembly--contig:-NODE-1414-length-33850-cov-3.378794_pt1 | contig 33850 bp, 68 predicted proteins | sample MGYA00237867_ERZ511480 | MGnify/ENA primary metagenome ERZ511480 (study PRJEB26309, sample SAMN06266103) | marine metagenome | isolation source: Algal blade | place: United Kingdom:Sidmouth, United... | reverse complement strand
GACTATCATTGATTTGTTTATTAAGTACAGCTAGTTTGTCATTGAATTCTTGAATGAGTTTTTCCATAGTATTTCCTTTTGACTAATCGGAAAGTTCTTGTTCTGTGAAACCTAGTTTTTTCATCCTGTTAGTTTGACCTTCACCCATCATCCACTTCTTAGGTTTGACTCCTTCAAACCATTGATCAACATTTGGAATGAAACCGTGATCATCAATTACATGTTGCTCTAAGACGTCGCGCACTGACACTTCTTTACCGTCTGAATTAATGAAAGTTTCTCCGAATAATTGTTCTCCTAGAAAAATACCGAATGAATTATGAAGAATTGCTCGGTGCCAGACAGCAGGACTCGCTGCTTTAGTACTATCCATCCAATTATGATATTTGGAATAATCTTCCGGTTTTCCACCAAAGACTTTAGCACTCACTCTGCTATGAATATACGGTTTGATTTCAATATTCCTTGTAATTTGTTTTGATCATATCAATTGCTGAATCTACTATTTGTTCAGTTTGGTTTTTGACATATTCTATATTTCGATATGTCTCATGACCTACGGATAGTCCTTTTTCTGACATAGACGGAACTAAATCTCCATAATGAGCGCAGTCAAATCCTATCCAATATTTCTTAGAGTCGGGATCGACGATATGCAAACCACTAGATTCGTAAGTGACGCCGCCGTGAACATGAATTTCCGTCGTATCAATTTTGGATATATCTTCTTTATGAAAAGATGCGTAGCCACACAAATGACCGAGGTTCTCTATTCGCAATACTACGCAATCATGTTCTCGATACGTCCATCTCTCCAAGTTTGATTCAGTTTCCCACTCATTCATCTTCGTCTTCCTCAACTACAAGATCTGATACAAAATCACTTTCGCAAGGTAAATTTTCTAAACTATACGACTTAGTCAATGTCACAGACTTGTATTCCTTATCATTTTCTTCATTACCTGACCATAATCCTAAAACTTCATCCTTGTTGGAACCACGGTAAATATCAAATTTATCAGTTTGGAAGTTGATTACGTATGCAAACTCACAAAAAAGACTATCGTGACCAAATTCAAAGTTGTCAGCTAATGGAATACTATCCAAATCTTTACCAAAATGACATTTCTTTTTTTGCTTTGTTGTAAAATCGTATTCCTCATGAAAATAATTAATAGTGTCATTAATAAAATTAAGAATTCCAGAACCTGTATCTCGAGACATAGAAGGATATTCTTTTTTCAAATTTGAACAACTATTACAAATTTTATCGATTTCTTCATCTTCTAAGAATTCACACTTCTCCAGTCGTTTTTGAAAATTTTTCAAATCTGTAGTTTTTAGAAAATCTAGGATATCAATTCCCGCTCCTTCGATGTAACCATCCCAATGTGAATATTGTGCGACTTTTGTTTCACCCGAGTCATCGATTACTACTATAAGATGTCTAGTACCCATTGTTTTTCCTATGCTGAAGTTTCAATTTTACGTTTCTTGTTTCCATGTGCGATAAATGCTACGATATCACCACTAAATTCGTCAGGAGCTATCATTTTATTACAGGCCATACAACTTTTACAATTTACGTCAAAATTTACCTGACTCGGACAGACGAAAACACGACCGTGAGTACCTGTCAAGTCTTTTATTGTGTCAGTGGCTACGCGAAGGCGTTTATTCCACTCAGCGCGGCTCTCAAACGGTCTACGTTCATTCTCATGACTAATGACAACACTGTTTGGAACTGAAATGTCGATGTCTTCTAATGAATCAGCACTATGAATTAATGGATAACCTTGTTTATTTGCCCATTTGATAGTATCAAGATCTTTAATGTGTGTATAATTGATCACGTCGAGATGTTTTGTTGCCGAAATAAGCTGTTTTAATTTGTTACGATCAATTGTACCACGTTTAGTTCGAGGAAGATCTCCTACAGTATTCATCCTAAGCGCTGAATTTGGTTTCAGATTTTTGATATCATCTATCAATTGATTCCAGAAAGAACTATTTTTGTCTAATCCACTTGAAAGCTTATTCCAAATCATCTTGGTATAAAAACCTGAATGGGCGTAACATGATTTATTCTTTAGGAAAGCGCATGTATCTGGACATGTATTCATTGAACTATACGTAGTTGCCATCTTCCCAAGTTTAACATTCTTACTTTGTTTAACAAGTTTGAAATATTCCATTTGACTTCCTTTTTCTAGTATGTTATATTTAATTCTTAATTAGTCAGGATAATAATTATGGCAAAAAAACTAACCGCTGAAGACTTTATTAAGAAAGCAGTACTTATTCACGATGATAAATATGACTATGATAAAGTTGTTTATAAAAATAATTATACAAAAGTTAATATATATTGTAAAATATGTGATGAAATCAGATCTCAAACGCCCGCTTATCATTTAAATTCTAAAGGATGTAAAAAATGCTCATTTAAAAATAGAAATAAAAAAATTATAAAAAGATACGCAAAAACTTTTACAAAAAGAGCTGAAAAAATACACAGTAACAAATACAATTATTCAGAAGTTGAATATAAAGGTGTTCACACTCCTATAAAAATTATATGTCCGGAACATGGTATGTGGGAAACATGTACTCCTAATAAACATTTACAAGGTCGAGGATGTCCTAAATGTTCTAATCAGAAAAATTCTGATGCAACAAGAAAAACTACAAGTCAATTCATTCATGAAGCTAATAAAATACACTGTGGTGAATATGAATACCATAAAATAAATTATATAAATTCTCATACCAAAATAGAAATATATTGTACACAATTTAAAGAATATTTTTGGATGACTCCTTCCAATCATTTAAAAGGACAACATTATAAAAAAAGATCCAATGGTAAATCATCAAAATCTGAAATAGAATGGTTGGATAAATTAAAAATTCCTAATGATGATGAACATCGACAAGTTAAGTTGTTTCCTGATTGCAATTATAAAGAGGTTGATGGATATGATCCAGCGACTAATACGGTTTACGAGTTTTTGGGTGATTTTTTTCATGGAAATCCAAATATTTATAATCCTTATGATACTCATCCTTTGAAAAAATCTTTTTATCACGTTATATATCATGAAACTGCAATTAGAATCAACGAGCTTGAGAAACTTGGTTATAGTGTGAAGTTCGTATGGGAGGAAGATTATAAAAAAGGTAATATGTTTTCTGATGAATTGTAGTTGATAGAATTATTCATTTTAATCAATTGATAATATGCATCAGTCAAATTTCTATCCTTATACTGTCTTCATCACCGTCATATTTAATTTTTATGGGTGAGTTGTTGAGTTTGGCCATTGTAATAATGGATTCAAGTTGAGTAATATCTATAAATGCTTCATTATCGAAGTCAAGGTCGAATTCTATATAATAGCCTGATTTTGAAATCATACGAGTCTTTCTTTTGCATATGTCGATGCGTGTTTCATGTCAATTGTAAGCGTTGTTGACAGTTTCTTGAGATGAGTCATGACTTCACCCATGTTATTCGGTTTCGAGTGTTTAATGAAATCATCGATAAGTGTTTCGAGTTCTGAATTATCTAGGGTTTTTGGAGCAAATTGATTGATAATGTGAAGTTCTGCTGTCTCAATTAATGCTAAGTCAGGACGAGAGGCCTCATTATATTTTTCAATACTTTGATTACGCTTCTTGATTTGTGATTTGATAATCTTTCGGAAATCTTCTTCATCAATAGTTTCTTTACCAGATTCTTTCTGGAATACTTCGATGCTTGCTTTCAATGATCTATAAACCCCAAGCTCGACCATTAGTTTGTTTTTCATCGCGTGTTTGATTTTCTCGTTAATATCAATCATTTCCACACCGTTACCGTTTGTTCAACAGGACTAACAATCAACATCTCCTCAAATTCAGCCCCATCATAACTCTGATAATATCCATCAAACTTTACGTAAACATCATTGATTTTATAAACTGACCAATAGTCAATTCCTCTTTCAGATCCTCCATACCTTTCGACACATACAAAATCTGTATCTAGACCTGAAACTTCTTTGAATTTGGTTCTGTCTTCAAGCGTATATCCGATATTTGTGTGCATGAAAAGATTTTCTCCATTCATACCTTCAAAATATTTTTCAGATTCTTCTGGATTTTCTTGCATCCAATTATTGAAATTATTAAAACCTTCTTTAATCTCTTTCATTTTTTACTCCAAAGTGGATTGTCTTTTAGACCCATATCATCAAGATTCCAAATATTCAGGGACATAATTTGGTCGTACATTGGCTTTTGTGGCATCATGCCTCGTTTTTTAATACTCCACACAGAAGATCCGTATTCTGCATTTAGTGAATATTGTTGATATAAATCGTCTATCTCATCATAATAAATATCTTGAGCATCAGCAAATCCCCATGCAAAAACATCACTACAATTTACAAACATAACAGCATATTTAGAATATTTCTTATATTTATGAGGTAGTTCTTTTTCTTCATGCCATCTAGAATTAAAAAACACTTGGTCATCAAGAAACAAGATTTTTATTTTATCATCAGTTTCATCAAGTCCTTCTATTGTCCATTTAGAAACTTCATTTTTTAATTGATTTATATATTCTTTATCATCGATCATATTACACTTCTTTCCATAGAAAATTATTTACAAAGTTTTTGTAAACTTCTTCATCTGATAATATTCCTTTTTCATGTAAAAGTATAATTAATTTTTCCAAACTATTGTTATCAATATAATTATTGCTGTTTTCATATCCCATACCTTTATTCATGTCTTCGCTGACATCAATTTTGTCTACTGGATCATAAATTGCAGTATCTTTACTATTACCGTAAATGTCATTATTTTTAATTTTCATTTTTGAGTTCTTCCCAAACAGTTTCTATAATATTCATTGAGAGTTGATCTGGATGATCTGGAGAAATATCAATTTCATTTAATAGTTCAGGTGTCCATTTGGTTTCCCAAAGATTGAAATTATTACGAATGTATCGACCAAGTGTATTATGAAAAAGAACGAGTTGGAGCTTATTATGAGAAAGGAACAACTCCTGTACTGAGACAGGAGTTTCATGAAACCACATTTTAACTTCTTTGGCAATCTGGCTTTTATCTATCATTAGAACTGTTCGCAAATATGTCCGGGAGGACATCCCCCACGACGTCTTTGACCAGCATTACCGGACCATTCATCGCGGAACCATTTAAATATCAGTTTACAATTTACGTCACTTGTGATACAACCGCAATCTATTCACAAAGAGGATTATTGAAATGGATACTACAAAATTTATACTAAAATCCAAATTATTATATGGATCAAGATTTTCTTATGGAAATGCTACATATGTTCATCCTTCTGTTAAAATAATGCTTTTCTGTAATGATTGTCAAAATCAAATAGAAATATTTCCTTATACTCACTTTAAAGGTAATGGGTGTTGTAAATTTTGTAAACCTATAAATGCATCAAAGCAAAACAAAAGTAATACTAAAGAATTTATTGAAAAAGCTCGAAAAGTACATGGGGGCAAATATGATTATTCTGAAGTTATATATGAGGCTGTTAATAATAAAGTGATTATAAATTGCTCAGTTTGCAGTAATAACTTTCTCCAAACACCAAGTAATCATTTACAAGGCAGAGGTTGTAATATTTGTGCTCAAATACAAAGATGCAAAACTAAAATTAAAAATAAAGCTTCTGTTTTTCTAGAAAGATCTAACAAAATTCACAATAATAAGTACGATTATTCAAAAAGCGTTTACACTAAACATGACGAATTATTAAAAATTATATGTCCTGTTCATGGAGAGTTTCAACTTACCCCAAATAGACATTTAAATGGTGGAGGATGTCAGAAGTGTGGTTTCCAAAGAAGTAGAGAAAAGCAGGTTAAATCACATGATCAATTTATATCAGAAGCCAATATCGTACATGACAATAAGTATGACTATCCTGATAAATATATTAATAAATGCACTAAGATTAACATTACTTGTTCAATTCATGGGGATTTCTTAACGACACCTTCTCAACACTTGCGAGGACAAGGGTGTAAAAAATGTAACGCTAACATTTCTAAAATTGGAACAAAATGGTTATCTTCTTTAGGTATAAAAATGATATATGAATATGATATTCCAAATACTCGATTTACTGTAGATGGGTATGATTCAACGACTAATACGATCTATGAGTTCTTTGGAGACTACTGGTACGGCAACTTTTCTAATCCAAAATGTCATCCAGACATAATGAATACCAGATGCGGTAAAACATTTTCACAATTATACATTGATACTGTACAAAGAATTTGTATTTTAAAAAATCTTGGTTATACAGTAAAATTCATATGGGAAACTGATTTTAATAGAGGTAAAATATTTAGCGATAATCTATAAAAATATTTTAAAATTTATGTCTTTTCTATTAATTTTCAAGAGTTAATCTTAGTTTTTGTAGTTTTCAGTTGTTTGATACAGTCGTATTGAGTGCTACACAGTTCAGCGTTATCAAATAGTTCTGGAAAATATGGACAATTACCAAAACAATCATATGAATTAATACTAAGTTTAAATAGTTTCGATAGTTTGAGAGCTTCTTCTTCATTCAAAGATTCAAAAGTACAACTGCTGAAAAGATCTTTAAAAGGTTCATTAAAACCTTCATTAGTTCCGAAATACCAACTTGTTTTCAGATTACCAATTTGATTAATGCACTCAATAAGTAATTTATGAAATTCGTCGGTTACAATAGAGAATCCTTCTACTTGAAACTCATCAGCCCAATCACTACTAAACTTCATAAGTTTATACATTTTCAGTTCCTTTCAAATAGCCATCATAGTAATGTTTTAGTCGAAAAAGTGACTCTGAATTTATTTCATCTCCACAAGGCGCTGTCATCATATAATATGTTTCAAGCATGAACTTGATTGACCATCCTTCAATTAAATTACCTCTCATGGCAACATACCAAAGATTAACTTCTAGTCTTTCATCGAGTTTCATTCTTAGATTCCTCTACAGTTTTGATATGTTTACGAATATATCTCATGAATAACATTGCTTTGTCTTGTGCTTCAAATGTCGCATTACCAATATCTAAAATCGGTACTGGAAAATCAAAACCACATTCGGTTCGATACCAAAGATCTCCATCATAATACCTTACAAAATTTACAACTTTGGAGCCTTTCACCATATCCTTAATGTCATACTTCATTTTATTTTCCCTATTTTTTTGTGAATTTATAATTTACTGATTCGGAATAGTATCCGTTTGATGAACCATGCCATCTGACATCTACCGATCCTTTGTTTGATCTAAACGTGTAGAATGTCCATGTATTACTGTCAAAATTACTTTCGTCTGATTCATGACTAATACGTTCATCACATACAACAAGTGCAGATCCAATTAGATCATTCCAGTCCCCATTTACGTCTTCAATTTCGACCATTTCACAACATTCTTGTTCGTGATACCAACATGCAGATGTGCCATCTAAGAAAGTAATTACAATTTCCTCATTTGTTTGTTCAATATTTGTAGGAATTCTGTTTAAAACTCCCTTGTATGAATTAGTTGTCATTTATTATCCTTGAGGTTATTTTGATTAATTTTTCCAGCTTTCCAGTGATGGTTAAGTGTCATCACATGATTTTTACAGACAAATTTCAGAACTGATTTTGAAAAATCTTTATAATTTATATAACGATTTAAGTGCGTTTTCTTTGTAAGATATATTATTTATCCTACACTCATCTAATTTATATTTATTTATAATGTGTTGACCAAATTCAGTATCAATGTAATTTTTTTATTTCATTCTCAATTTAATGTCTTCGATGTGAATAGGTGACCAATTAGTATGTTCCACGCATATGTTGATGTAAATTGGATCAGGATTTCCAAAACTATCTTTCATATATTTCTCATGTTGATGTCCGTGTACGTTATATTCAACTTTATATCTAAATTGATCTTTAGGAATTGGAACATGAGTCAAAATAAAATTATGATCTTTGAATAATCTCCAAATTGTCATTTTTCTGAAATAGTTTATTCCGTTTACAGGATTGGTTCCTGCAAGAAATTTTATAGGGTCATGATTACCACAAACAAGTTTCTTTTTTCCATTCAGTCTTGACCAAAGTGTATTAAATCTTTGTTTATCGCCAATAAATACGTCTCCAGCATGATAGACATCATCATCAACTTTGATGTTTTTGTTCCAGTTTTGAATCATTAATTCATCATGTTCTTCAACATTAGAGAAGTGATCGCCCCGGAACAAATCACCATTTTCGTCTTTGAATGATAAAATGTTGCGATGGAGGAAGTGCGTATCTGATATAAACCAAATGTCAGTCATTGTTAAAGCCTTCCAAATATCCTCCAAAAGCTTGCCATGAGAAATCCGAACAATCTACATAGATGATACCCGCGTCTCCATGGGAATGTGAAGAAGGGTCAATGTCGTTCTGAAAATCAGTAATCTCTTTGTCAGCATTCCAGATTCCTAAAGATAGATTGCCCTTAATATATTCATGACAGATCCCGACGAATCTTGCAGAAGCATATTGAACATCGTCGGTTCGTGGACCCATGAGAGTTTTGAGTTTGTTGATTAGATCTGGTACTTCTGTACCATTCCAATGAAGATATACGACTGGAGAAAAGTCTTGTCGGTTTTTGTCATGAAATAATACTAGTGCGCGATCACCCATTGTCTTTTTCCTCTTTTTCAAAAGCTTTGTCAAGTTCTTGTTGGAGTTTGTCCATGTCAATTTTCACCTTAGATTCTTCATATCCCGGTTTCGACTGTAAGATGTGTCTCATTTGGTCCATAATCTCAGTTGTTTCTTGTTTCAGATCATCCATTTTAGATTTCCATCATTATTACATGTAGTAGAAATTTTACTTGACATTTTAGGATTTATTTACTATAATAAGTTCTAAATTTAATAAATCACACATATCAGTTATATTGACAATAGTGGGAAAAGTGATACCTCTTTCCCAGTTAGAAATCGTCTTCTGATCAACATTAAGTTTTTTTGCTATCATTGACTGAGTATATTGAAAATCATCTCTCAATTTACCAATTAAAATCTTGGTAATATTCGACATTATATTAAAACCTTAAGTTATGAAAGTTATTTATATGAGTAGACCTGCTGCATCAACAAAAGATATGATCAAACGAGCCAAAGAAATTCATGGTGATAAGTATGATTATTCTAAATTTATATACAATGGTTATAATGTAAATTTCAAGATTATTTGTCCAATTCATGGAATTTTCGAATTAAATAGCCCTAAACATTTTAGATATAAACAAGGATGTAACGAATGTTTGAAAGATTCTTTCAAAGAAAAATATAAAAAACAAATGATAATACAAGCTGTTAAATTGTATGGTAATAAATATACTTATGAAAAAGTTGTATATAAAAATGCTCATGAGAAAGTAAAAATATATTGTAAAAAATGTCAAAAATATTTTAATCAAAGTCCTAATAGTCATAAAAGAGGACATGGATGTCCTTATTGTTCTGCCATAACACAACCTAAAAAATATAAAAAAACAGCGGGGAAAAGATTTATAAAAAAATCTAAGAAACTATATAATAATAAATTTTGTTATGATAGTGTCAAATATAAAGGTCGAAATAAGGAAGTTGAAATATGGTGTAAAGAAGGGGAAAGATATTTTTGGGAGACTCCGGCTATTCATATGACTAAAGCAAAACTTCAAAATAAAAGAAATAATATAACCACAACAGAATCTCTATGGATAAAAGATCTTAATAATCCTAATATCATAGTCGGTGAAACATTGTATCATAATAAAAGATGGTATCATCCAGACGGATACGATCCTACCACAAACACAATCTATGAATTTTATGGCGATTACTGGCATGGTAATTTCAACGGCGACAATTTACACCCTAATAAAATCAATCCCACAAATAAAAAAACATTCTCACAATTATACATTGATACTGTACAAAGATTCAACAGATTGGAGAATGCCGGATACAAGATTAAGTTCGTTTGGGAGCGTGACTATAAAAAAGGCATAATGTTTTCGGATGATTTGTGACTATGTTATTCTTGATTTGATTCAAGTATTAAAAATTTCTTTGATTTCAACTTAAAAGCTTTAAATCTATCATTTCTTTCAATTCTAATAACTATTCCTTCTTCGGGGACATTATTTTTACACATAAAACATTTTTTTTCGTTGAATTTTTCTTCTAGTTTTACTAAAAAATTTTCTTGCCATTGTATCAAATCATCAGTTTTGATTTCTGGAAATAAATCTAACGCTTTACCATTAAAAAAATTAATGAACATTTTTAAATTATATTTCTTACAAAAAAGATCTATTTCACTTTGGAGTAATTCAATCTTTATCCCATTTTCATTAATATAGTTTATCCTATATACATAGAAATTTGATTCATTTTTTTGACAACCATAGTCATAATTTTTTTTGAATATATTGACCTTTTGAGGTAAAACCAACAATTTCCCCATATAAACAATAATTTCTAGGAATGATATTTTCTAATTTATCTTTAGTTTCTTCCCAAACATCAGAGCTATAAAAATTACTAGATTTAGGATCATTAAAGTCTTTATTTTTAACAGTTCTTCTTGTTCCATAAACTAAATCATATTCTTTTTCTTGAACTTTCATTCTTAAGAATTTTTTTACTCTTTCCATAAAATTTAATTTTCTTTTCACCGGAATATTTGAAAACCATGCTGAAGTGCCATGACCCTTATAAGAAATATTTATTACAGTTTCGGGATTAATAAAATTAATGTTTCGTCTTAAATTTTCAGTATCATTATGAAATAACACAGTTCCCGGAATGATTCGATTGAGTTTGGGAGTTCGACCCTTGCGATCACGATTTTCATAGTCGAGTTGACGCTGTTCTTCTTTCGAAATGTATTTTTCAATGAAAAGTTCTTCAGTTCCATCATCATGAAAAATAGTGTCGAAACTCGTATCGATCATTCTTTGGGTCGCAGGTTCATTAATCCAACCAAGAAAGTTAACTAAAGGAACACAATGCCCATCAGAATACTCACCTCTGAGCTTGATTGACTTAACACGAGACGTATGCTCAAAGAAACCGGGAGTTACTTCTGGATCTGAGTTTAGTTCAGGCTTACGATAAGAATTTGTTTCGGAAAGGAAACGTGTACAAAGCTTTGAGTCTGTTGGAAAATAGACTACTTCATCTCCTACTTTCATGTCAAGTGCTGTAATAAGATTCGTACCCGCAACTTTGATGATTGATAGTTTGTCTGCGTTTGGATGCTTTTCTACAGAGGTAACAGTTGCGACAAGTGCTGTATAATTTGGATTATGATCTTTTGAAAGGAGTAGTTTCATGTCGTGTTCCTTATTTAAATTCTGGATCAACTGCGGTTTTTTCGATCTTGTACCATTCGTTAAAGAGTTCCATACATTCGTTAGTTCGTTCAATTGAATCTTCTTGAAATTCAAATTCGTAGTCATCGACTGAAATATCTAATGCTCTATTATTGACATATGAATAAAGCCATTTTGTTGCGATTTCGTCTGAAGAGAACACTTCGCTAATTTCGTCGCTGTTGTTGTATATCGTGAGTAGCCAAACAATCATTTTATAACCTTTCTGGTTTTGATAATATTGAAGCCGTTGTTTTCACCAAATCTCCAACAAAAGTCTTGCGTGAAGCCTGTTTCAGTGTGTCCGTTTTCACAGACAATGTCTACATGAGTGTTAGCTGGAAAAGGCTGCCATGTCAACCTAGGAAATGCGAAATCTTCGCGATAAAGCCATTTCATTTCTTAAGAAACTCCTGTATTTGATCTTCTTGGCGAAAAATCAGATTCTGCTTTACGCGAGTTACTGCTACAAATGCAAGGTTCATTAATTCATTGTGGGGAGACATAGTTTCCCCTTTGAAAGCACCTTGCTCAAGTTGTTGGTGATTGATGAGTACAATACTATTGTTCTCAAGTCCTTTATAACCATGAATTGATGAAAGAATTACACCGCCTTTTGAATCAGGTATTTTCTCGAGAGCGTCGATCAACGCTCCGATATTGCGATATTTTGACGATGAAGTTAATGAGAGAACTGTTTCGAAAATATCTACTTCCTGTTCACTCATGTCAAGTTCATTAGCAAGAAGCTTGTTAGTTCGATCATCTTTGTAATTTTCGAAGATTGTATTCGCAACGAATAGACTTGTGTTACGTCGTGTCCTTGAACGTAAAAAACTGACTATTGGTTTTGTAATATCTTTTTTAAACTGAAATTTAATATCTTTCTCAAGGAGCTTCATTCCTACGTATATGAGAGGTCGATTAGCGCGACAAATAATCGTTGTTTCTTTGTTGAGTTTAGCTTTACCAATATTGTCAACATTGGAGAAGTCAACTGATCCCATAGGATTCGATTTAAGAACTTCGAAATCAGGAACATATTTCTGAGCAATTGGTTCAACTACTTGCGGGCATCGTCTTGATTGATTTAATATGAAATCAGTACATCCGTAATGAATTGCCTTGTTTCGCCAAAGCATAAAATCTGACCCAATGAACCGGAATAAATCTTGGTTCTCATCACCCGTCGCCCATAGATTGCTACAATCGACAAGATCGAGAAGCTTCCATTGAAATAATGTTATGTCTTGAGCTTCATCAATGATTACATAGTCATATTTGTGGAAAAGTTTATTCTTAAGTTTGGGATTTGCCACAAGAAGTTCAAAAGAACCAAAAAGCATGTCATCGTAATCAATAGTATTACTCATACAGTTAATACCTTTGCGCCAAGCATTATAAATTTTCAGACATGATTTATCTAAAACAATAGGATCAGCACCTGTAATAAGTAATTCATCGCGAAGCATGTCAATAATTTCAGATTTAGTGTATTCATTAAACAAAATTCTACGACGAATAGATGATAATGTTTTCGATTCTAAGACGCTGAGATTATATAAGTCTTGATATTTATACTTGTCTACATCTGGATAAGTGCCTAAAATATCTTTAAGAATTTTGAATCCTAAGGAATGAGATGTATTAACATCAATACCAAGATTATACCTTTCCCATTCACGCGCAATTGGATTATTAAAACATAGTAAAAGAACTTTCATATTTTTGAAAAGTCCTTGATCTTTCCAGAATTTAATCCTAACAGCAAGCGTAACACTTTTTCCGCTTCCGGGAAATGCGTTGCATGATACATTATCCGTAGTATCAGTGGCGAAATTATACTGTAGCGTCGAAAGTTGTTCTAGTTTTATCATCCAAGTTCTTTCATAATTCTATAAGCCTTATTATCATTTTCGTCAAATAGTTTGTAAAAAGTATTACATTCCAACATGTTTTCTATTTCCCAAAAGTCATTATTCGATATAGTGAAAATAAGACAACTGTTTTTATCATTTAAAAATAAATAAGTAGAGAAATAATCTAATTTTTTCAGAGTTTTAAACTCAGACTTATTAACCTCTATTGTAAAATCTGGTTCCATTTCAACCGCATGTACAAATTTTATAATGGGTTTCATTCTCCCATGTTTTTCAATATATATGGAATGTATTACCTTGTTAACACCTTCATGCGTTTCCATTATATTGTATTTATAAATCATGATAATTGCTCCATAAGCATAGACGCTTTATTATCCTCTTGATTGAAAACCTTGTAGAATAACAGGATGTTTCTTTCCAACATTTCAATAGTTTCATCATCTGTTATATTTACTAAGTCGTATACGCTAACTTCAGAATATATGTCTATAATGAGTTGAGATTCCATCGGATATTATAAATTGATGTATCATGACAGTTTATTAATTAGGATTGATGCTTTATTGTCCTTGGTGTCAAAAATTTTATACCATCGAAGGTCTTCGGATTTTAATGATATCATCTTATGCAAAGTTAGAGGAGTAATTATTGTACAAAATCCATCTTTTCGCATTGCTATATATGAATTATAGAGATGAATTGTTGATAAATTTTTTGTAAATTCACGTTCTTTTATGTGTATTTTTATGTCCGGTCTAATAGTTTCTTCTGATAGCGTATATCTATAAAAGTTTTTTAAAAAGAATCCTTTTTTCTTTTTGATTATTACGGAAGCTGTATTATTTTTTCTATTGACTATACTGTAAGGAACTTTGTCATATGAATCATCTGTATATTCAATAATATATTCATAAATCATTCTAGTGTGTCCATTATTACCAACGCTCTATTGTCCTTGGCGTCAAAGATTTTGAAAAACATAATATTTTTATTCAGATACCATTCAGGTGTTCTGTTGGTAACAGAGGTTATTGTAATATTGTTACAAATATCAAGAATAGCATATGTACAATACTTTTCTAAATCACTCGAAGATTTAATAAAAAATCCGTCTTCCGACATTTTTAGTTCAATAACTGAATCGGAAATAATTTCATCAGTAATTCTTGCGGCTGAATTACCATTTTTCTCTATTTTAAAGAATCTTTCATTAAACATGCTATATTTATCATCATATGTGTCTTTTGCAATATAAAATAACCGTATCATTCTAATTCTCTCTTGATTTTTGAGTATTTCATTTCCGAAGAATCAAAAAGTTTTAAACAAAAGTAGTTGTGATTCTGAAGTGAATAATCGCTTCCCAATTGTATTTTTAAACTATCTATATCTGTAAAATATATTAGTTTAGGCCAATAATAACCCGTCGAAAAAAAATAAGCACAATCTTCTTGTAAATTATGAATGCTTATGTTATCTTCATCATAAAATGTTTTTTTAGAATCATAATTATAATGTATATTCAATCCCATCTTATAAGGTTTTTCATTTGACTTTCTAATTGTATGAAATGAATACAATTCTTTTTCATAGTTCCATAAACCAGACAATTGATTAATGCGCTTTCTAACAATGAAATTATTAATTAGATATGGTGAGGTATTACTCATAATTACTCCAAATAATATCGGATTCTGGAAATTCTATTATCTTCAGCGTTATAAAATTCGTATATTTTACAGTTACGCCACAATTCGGACGACCAAATACATTGTTTGAACATTAATTTAGATTTTGGTATGCTATGTAATAATACAGGATTTCTAAGTCTTTTTGTAATAAGACCATATGTATGAAACAATTTCAAATTTGAAAATTCAATTACATTTGATTCATCGAGCGATACATCGGCATTCATTACATTACTGAATGGCTTATATTTGACTTCATACTCATCAGCAAAGCAACCTGTTTTTTTGTTATTAACAAAATATCTAAAAGAAAGATTATCGTGTTCGTCGTATATATTGAATATATCCATAAGTTATTCCAGATAATATTTTATTTTTGAGAGACGGTTTTGATTAGGCTCAAATAATTTTGTGAAAAGACGAGTGTCTTCTCGGTCTTGGCTTGTTAGAATTGAATCTTTTGGCTCAATATTCAAAATGGTTGTTGTTGTTCCACCAGATCCTACTTCTAACCATGTTGAAAAAAGCTCAAAAATACATTCTTGTTTAGATAACATTTTTGTCGAACCTATGAACAGGTATTTGGATTTGTACTCATTAACATCGGTATTTTTTGGATAGTATTGCTTAATCGGAAATTCATTGGCTTCTTTCCATAACGAAATCTTATGTCTTTTGTCGTAATGATATCCAAGTTTTGAAGATACAAATACGTCAATTGTCCAATGTTCGTTCATCCTAATATGTCTCTGATCCTATCAACTTTCGTGTCCTCATAACCAGCAATCTTCAATACTCTACAGTGTTTAGATAATTTAGTTCTAGGTCTATCTGGATGGCAATTACAAAGGTGTATCCGTTTTATTTTACTACCTTTTTCGTGTTTTGTGACAATTATATAAGAATACCAATCTTCAAGTTCTCGATCTCTTGTAAGTTGCGCCCACGAATAATGAATTTCTTCTTCACTCTCTACAGATTCAGCTATGAAGTTATGGGTTTGTTCGGAATAACTATAATAATTATTCGCAGGGAAACACCCCTTCTTTTTATAAATTTCGCAGGTTTTTTTCTTTTTAGAAAAATGATCCATGTTAAATGAGTATGTTATCTTTTTCATGTTAGCCTAAATTAATTGAGAAATTAAATAACTGTTTCACTTGATTCTTGCATTAATAAAAAAAATATCTGTCCCATTCTTCGTCACAGTGTAATTCATGGAATATCCTTTGGAATTTTACCAATAATTCTGTTGAATTTGAATTTATATTTCTATCTAAACAAACATCAAACCAAAAGCAATCTTCAACTTTATATTCAATCAATGTTTTATGAATTTCATATTTTATTTCACTAATAGTTTGTAAATTTATAGGTATATTCTTTAATTGTAAATTGTCTTTCATTAACCTATATATGTGTTCTACTATATATTCATATTCATCAAAGATGCTGGTATGAGAAAGATCATCTTCTAAATTTACTTTAATGTTAGATCGCTTATTATCTGAAGCATCAAATAATTTATAGCTCATCAAATTTCTATTTAGAATTTTATTATGATTTGATACATGATTATATAGAATAAACGAATCTTTGTCTTTTATTAGATATGTACAACAATCTTCGAACTCAACTTCGTACTGAAAATCAAAGTTTCTAATGTATGTTTTTTTAGAATTATCTAGATTGTAGCCTTCATGAACATCATAAGAAAAAGGAAATAACCCGGATTCTTTCCGAATTATAAAACGCCGGGTATTCCACAAATTTATTTCATGATTCATTGAGATATATTCCAGAAGGAATGATTATCTAGGTATTCAGGGAGAGGACATCCTGAGTTGTTCCAAGAGTTTGTGTTGCTGTGAGAAGTAATGAGACAGAAAGATGGACAATTAGGTATAATATTTTCCCAATCTGCTATATATCCGTCAGTTACAAAAATTACCCCATCTACATCCAACTGGTTTAAAAGATCAATTGCTGGTGCGACACAGGTTCCGCCCGATCCTTTGAAAACGGGTTCGAAGTCGTCATCATATTCGAAAGTTTGGTGTTGAGTAACTGTGCTGTCGAAACAAATGAATTCAAGACGCTCTAGATCTAGATTTTTCCAAAAAGTATGAAGTTCGGTCATGCAGATACGACGTTCCTCATTAGACATACTACCCGATTGGTCACATACGAAAGCGAATGCACCACCGACTCGTGGTTCGACACCACGGATAAATACGCCGAGAGACTGTGAGAGGTAGTGTGGCGTTTGAATGGAGACATCTGGTTCGAAAGTGCGATTCATCCAATTCTGAACGACTGATTTCCAATCGACCTGTGGTTCCAACATTTCTTCAAGATGTTGAATAATTGGATTTGAAGTCTTACCGATAGATTTTGCCACTTCGATTGCTGCGAGAACATCACCTTTCTGTGAGATTTCTGTGGATTTGTCACAAGGAGAATCATCATCTTCAATATCACCAAATCCTGATCCGACGACAACTTTTCCAATAGTTCCCGAATCTAAAGCATCTTCACTTTCGAGTTTTTCAATGATTTTATTGTAGATTTCGACGGAAGATAGATCGTGAAGAGTGTTATCCAAAAGAATATTGGGCTTTTTTGAATCTTGGGTGAGTTCAGTTTTATTTACGATTGCGTCAATAAGCATGTCGAAGGTTATATGTTTGAAATTGAGTTTTTCGTAGAATTTTTTATGTTTCGGATGAATTTCTGCTTGTGCTGTTGACATTAAAGCATTATTGATAATGAAGTCTTGGGCGCAATTAAGGAGCTTGGGATATTCTACATCTTTGTATGCAAGATTGTGCATATAGGCTTTGTGACAAAGTTCATGACGAATTACGAAGATTGTGTTTGCGTCAGTCCATTCCTCTAGTACAGATGGGCTGTAATAGATTTTATTGATACAGTTGGTGGCCATCACCATAGATGAACTATCTTCTATTTCGAATGTAATATTGGACATCAATGATGCGAAAAATGGATCATTAATTCGAATATACGTTTTATATTTGTTGAGACGCTCTTCATAACTCATCATATTTCCTTGTAGTTTTTGTTTGATATTTGGAAGAAGTCCCTCACAATTATGTGAGGGTGTCGCCTTTGATCGTATGGATCAACTTTTTGTTTTTCTTAATAAGTTTTTCAAGAACTACCGCTGCTGCATCATTGTTAGCCCATTCAGCACGTTTGACTTCAGGAAGAAGCATATAGAAAAGCCATTGATTTTCAGGTGTCATACGACCGATGAAAGATGCGATTGCTTCTGCGGTTTTCTCTTCGAAAAGAGGCACTAGACTATATAGAGTAATCCAAGCGACACGCTCATTTTTTACGATGTTTTTGATGTCGATGTCAAGTGGTTTCTTGATAATATCGAGCGGGTCAAGAAGATAGACACCGAGTTCCATATAGGTTCGAAGACGCTGATAGAAAACATCACCACAACGCTCTACGATGTCCGATCCTATGTTATTTGTTGATTCCGGAGAGAAGTCCCAAAATTCATTCAAAAGATTATTAACGCTTTCAATGGAACGTGGAGTATACATAGGTTTCTGTTCATCAGGAATTTCCTTCTGGATTATCATTTCAGGTGACTTTGATAAAAATGAAGATAGTACAGGATTCCAATCATTACTGAGCATATAATCCGTAAACTCTGGTCCGGTCGGACCGTCGTAGTCAAATATACTAACTCTGTTTAAAAGAGCGTTTGGCATCGCCCGAGCCGCCTTCGAATGTTGAATTCCGTTACAGGCCAAAATTATCTGGACGTTCGGAGGAATCTTATGACCGCCAATTTCTCTATCAGAAAGTAGTTGCATAATACAACTAATGCTTTGAATAGATGCATTGGAGATCTCATCAATAAAAATTATATCATGATCCTCTATATCTTTAATCAAAAATGACTTGCTGAATTCAGTATATTCACTGTTAAGTTTAGGAATTCCTAAAACTGAAATAGGATCTCCATACAAGGTAGCCGTCTTACAATTGACACCTTTAGATTCTGCAAATTGTTCGATAATTCGAGTTTTCCCTACTCCGACTGGACCACGAATCAACAGATTCGATTTGGTTGCGCGGGCGATTTCGAGTTTACGATTTAGTTCTTTAACGGACATTAGTTTTCCTTTTTGACTGGATTTATTAGTTGACATGTGCTATACTATAAGTCATTTATAGTAACATTTAAAGGTTAGAGTTATGGGTAGACAATTGAACACTGAAGAATTCATTGAGAAAGCAACTGATATACACGGGACCAAATACAATTATGATAGTGTTGACTATAAAAGATGGGATATAAAAATAGACATATATTGTCCTATACATAATAAAATTTTCAAACAAACACCTAATTCTCACTTAGGCGGACAGGGATGTCCTGCTTGTGGTAGAATATCAAGAGTATTGTCATCGGTCAAAGATCCTCAACAGTTTATAGAAGAAAGTAAATTAATACATGACGATAAGTATGATTATCGAGAAACTGAATACATAAGATCTAATAGAAAAGTGAAGATTATATGCTTAGATCATGGTGAATTTTTACAGACTCCTAGTTGTCATTTATCAGGTCAAGGTTGTCCTAAGTGTGGTGATATTAAAATTAGTGAAAAAACTAAACATACTATCGATAACTTTTTAGAGAAAGCTTATAAAAAGCATGGTAACAAATTTGACTATTCCTTGGTTGAATTTAAAGATTACAATACGAAAATTAAAATTATTTGTCCTTTGCATGGTGAAAAAATAGTACATCCTAGAAATCACTTGAATAGTAAAGGATGTAAAGAGTGTACTGGTATGCATAAAAGTGCTATGTATAGAAGCAATACTGCTGAATTTATCAAAAAAGCTAAGAAAGTCCATGGTTCTACATATTCGTATAACAAAGTTAATTATGTTAAAAATTCTCAAAATATTGAAATTTATTGCAAAGTGCATGAAGAATATTTTCAACAAAGCCCTGCGAACCATTTATTAGGAAAAGGTTGTCAAAAATGTGGCCTTAATAACTATTCCAAAAGTGAGAATAAATGGCTAGATTCATTAGACATTAACACCTTTGAGAGACAGTATAAAGTTTATCACGATAATGGTTATTACGAAGTAGACGGATATGACCCAATTACCAATACTATTTATGAATTTCTAGGTGATTTTTGGCACGGTAATTTCTCCAATCCAAACTATCAACCCGATAAAATAAACACAATAAACAAAAAAACATTTAGTCAATTATATATAAAAACTGTCCAGAGATTCAACGAGTTACAAAGATTTGGTTATACCGTCAAGTTTGTTTGGGAGCGCGACTATAAGAAAGACATAATGTTTTCGAATGAACTATAATTACGACATGTACATTTCATGGTAGATAGTGTGTTCTTTGAAATTATCTGGAAATTTGAACATTTCTGGTTTTTCTAAAAGTTTCTTACAGAATTTTAACTTACCATAGTTACGATTATTTTCTTTCCATTTGTTCCATTTAGACAAACTCTTAGCCATTGAAAAACCGCTATCATGCTCATCATCTAAATACAAGGTTGATGTTCCATCGACTAGATCTTTTTCAAATTCTTCAGTCCATTCCAACTTGTCCTCATTGTGGTTATACCAAATTCTATTAATTCCAAAGTTGAATTTCTCAGGTTTGAATTTTGTTTCCGAACTTCTTTCTGGAAAAGTCTTATTATTACTAAAATCAGAAAATTCTTCTGTATATTTATTTTGACAAATTATTAATTGGATGTTGCTATCTGGTTTATTTATTACAGACTGTACTGCTCCGAACTTAGAATCCGATGTAGATGGTGTTAGTTTTGTAGTTTTAATTACGTATGAGAGACAAAGTTTATACCTATAACTCATAATCTCAGGATTATTACAAGTAATAAATATATCAATGTCGGAAGGTTTATAACCAAAAAATAGATCCCTTAGTGATCCTCCAGCCAAGTGTAATGCAAAAAGATCATCGCCATCTACATATTCTTTATAAACTTTCGTACATTCAGAATTGATTTCTGATCTTGCATTTTTGAGATTTTGGAAAGATTTCTGAAACCGATCAGTTTTAACAATCGAATTGAGATCTGTGATCTTGGTATGTTTCATCATAATTGTTAGATTCTCCATATCTGTGATAAAGGCTTGATAAAAGATTTTTGTTTGCTTCAAGTACGCTACTAATGTCGATTCCTTCGTCGAGTTCAAGAGCTTTCATAGTATGAGACGTATGAGATTCGATGAAACTTGTAAGATTTTCGATAATTTGATTTGAGTCGGATAAGGCGTTTTCGAGATCGTTTTCCATTAAGTTTCCTTTTAGTTGACTTTTTGAGTAAATAGTGCTATTATAAATCTTATGGGAGATGTTATAATTACATATAAGGTTACTACCAATAAGATCAAATCACTTTCATTTAAAATGTATGCGACTTTTGGATTTGTACTTTCTTTTTTATTATCTTCTGCAATAATAATATCAATAATTCTATCGGCTTTTAGTGTATAAAGACAACCAAGACCGATACATAACCAACAATAAATAGACAAAACAATAGGCATGATCATCCTTTCGATGATTTGTAGTAAAAATTATGAAAAGTATAGCACTAGGAGTCAAAGAAGCTTCTTTCGGAATCAAACCACTAAGTCTTGTTAAAAAAACTTCCAAGAGTGGTAAAAAATACGAACATAAAGTGAGTATTCGATTTATCAAGAAATTTGAACCTCTTGGATGGGCAATTATGAAAAGCCCGTGGATTGAGTTTGTCGATAGTAAAAACAAAAAGAAGACTTGCGAATTTGACCTTCTGATGGTTCATGAAACTACCAAGCAAGTTTGTTTGATTGAAATTAAATCTTGGGAATATGTGGCCGGTCTTCGAGATATCAAATATACCTATGCTCCGATTGTTGAATTGATGTACCCTGACTATCATTTCGAGTCTATTATTGCCAATCAGAAAAAAGGTTGCGGACTCAATAAGATACTTCTTGATAAATCAAATCCTTATGGTGAAGTAACTCTCCTTAAAGTTCGTTAGATTTCAGTTTCAAACGGTGTAATTTTAATTCGTCTTTCTTGAGTAACGCTGGATACATCAGACATTTTTTCTTCACCAATAATTTCTTGAACACGTTCTTTATTAAGACGACTGACTGTTCGCGTACTCATATCTACTACATATTGGTCATCAATGTTTCTAGGACCGTCAAGTGTGAGAGCATCCTTAAGTTGCTCTTTCATTACCTTAAGATCTTTTTCTGCTTCTCTTAGTCGAACAACGCGCTCTTCTTTTTCCAAATATTCTTTTATAAATTCAACCGATAAGGGATTCATTTATTGAGTTCCTTTTTTTTTGTTTCCTGACTAGTTTAACTAACCGTTTATTAAAAATTCTCCATCTTGATACCAAATGATCCATTTATTGAACATTTTCCATTTTCTTGAATCTGGTTCATATGGATTACACCAATTGGGAGCTTGTTTATAGACAAGATCTTTAGTTTTATAAAAATCATCTCTATATCTTTGACGAGACGGACTAATTCTCTTTGTCATACTTCTTCAAGAGCGGTACGATAGGTTTCGAGAAGTTGTTCTTGTTCTTCGAGTTCTTCAGGAGACTTTGAACGTTCTTTGACGAGTTGACGTACGATCTTGGTGTCGAATCCTGATTTTTTCAGTTCTGCGTATACTTCTGATTTTGATTCGTTGAGAGTTGCGACTTCTTCTTGAATACTTTCGACCTGTTCAATCGCGGTTTTTAGAATTAGGGCTGCGTCACTCATATTATATTCCTTTATGTTCAATTGTTTAGTGCGTGTACTATTGTGAAAATTACAATTATTATAAGTAATCCTATACTATAATAACTTCTTGCGTTAAGTATCAGATTGTTTTTTAGATTCGATAGCTTGTTCAGCATCTTCTTTTGTCCTATATACATCTTTTAGACCAAAATCATTACCCATTATCGTCGTGTAAATTTCATAACGAATATCATCAAGTATTAAAATGTTTTGTTCTAATTCTTCGTCTGTGACTAAATAAACAATATCTTGTTCTTCGTTTGGATTAGAAGTTATACCGTCTATTGTATATTTGGTATCTTTACAAATTGCAGCAATAGTATGTTTTTTTACTCTCCATTCGAAGAAGTCCTTGTCGTATCTGTAGTATTCTTCACCTTCATGTAAAATTTTCTTCTTTTTTCTATCGGACATTATCTTATGAATTGACCAAACAGTCATGCCCAAATCATCCATTGAGAATGTTGTCATTCTATGTTCCTTTGATCGGGAGAGCCTTGACCATCCACCCTTTGACTTCAAAATCTTTGAGCCAATCTTGAACAGTCGGAATTTTACCTAAATCTTCGCGAACATGTTGCTCTGCTACCATTCTTGTACATGCCTTTTTCCCACCTGTCAAGTCAATACTTGATCCGAACTTAATGATTGCTTCATGAATTCCCAGAGTGTGATGACGCATTGCGCGGTGTCTTACGTCAGGCATCCAATCTTTAGATTCATCGAACCATCTATGAATTTCAACGTAGTCTTCTGGAATGCCTCCAAATGTATTAGCAGAAGAAACCGCGTGTTTATATGCGTCAGCCATTTATAATATCCTCTTGATATAACTTTTTATACTCTTCATTTGACATACTTGTTAGCGCATTGTTGCCGAATTGATCTTTTATTGTGTTAAAACCTGTTTTATTCATCAAATCTATATATGATTCGTGCTGTTTACTATCAGGATTGACATTTGCAAATTGAATTGTCTTTGGAAACTTGTCTTTTTCTTTCTCATAGATTTGTACCATAAAAATATCATGTTTCATTCAGTAATCTCTAAATTAATTCTTTGAGAAATTCCATACCAGTTTATATATCTCCCATTAGAAGAACAATATAATCCTCTGTTTTTATAATATGCAGATGCGCTACTAAATGCAATTTGCTTTATGTCTACATCACAGTTGTTAATAAAGTTAACAACAGATTGAGATTCTTCCGGAGAAGGAGAACATCCTACTAATAGTAATACTAAGATTAAATATTTCATTCAGTGTTCCAAATATCATTTTGTATATTTATGATTAGTTTCGCTGCGAGTTCATAATCAGGTTCTTCTGGAAGATGCGTTGTCTTGAGAGCGAGTTGAGATTGTTCGTGAAGACGTTCTGACCATTCCACAATTTCTTCATAAGTGTATTTACCGTCGCGAATTGATAGAAGCTCTGATGCATCAGGACGCCTGACTTGCACTTGACCAGTTTGAGCAACTTCCACCATAATGCCTAACAATCTCTGTCATTTTTTTATTCCTTAGTTATGATTATATTCTTCGATTATTATTTCAAGGTATATCTTGAAAGATTTATTCAGTAAAATAGTAATGTGACGTACTGAAATGAACTTTTACTTTTGCATGTAGTTCAAGTCTTAGTTGTATAAGGAGTAATTTTCGAAGTTTGTCAGGATCAGAATTCTTCATCGGGGTAATGTTCCTCTGACATTATGTAATCTACGTGAGAAACTGTGATTTTATCTTCTTTGATGTCCCAACGAACTTCGCCATATCCGCCGTCATTATTCCAGAAACCGTGGTGTGAATGTTCTACATAAGAAACAAGAAAATCTACTAAATCTCTACGGTCTGAACCATTCTCGATTTCTGTCATATGAAGCTCGTCGCCTCCACCCTCATAGTTAAGCATAATTTCATCATGCATTTCGACTCGGAGTTGTAGAAGAAGTGCCCTTCTTATTTTTGATAGCTCGTCTCGTTCTTCGTTCATGTTATCCTCGGATTCTTTCGATTAGTTTAAGTGCTGATGTGTGGATGGTGTTGTAGTCGTAATAGATTGTTGGGTCGTTTACTATATCAGTGAGAGCGAAATAAAACTGTTCAATTGTTAGATCTGAGTTTTGATAAGATGACCAAACAGTTTCAACTTCGTCGAGATGTTTTCTGAGTTGGAAAATGTAATTTTGTTCTGATTCGGGTTGATGGATGTTTATTTCAAGAATACCATTGAATTGGTGAATTACAATTTGAGATTCTTCGAGGTTATCTAGTTCGAGCAGTTTTGCTTTTATTTGATTAATCATGATGGAAATATCAGTTTCTCTAGTTTTGATTTGGAGTAACTGCTGAAAAGATATGATTTGTAATATTTTCTGTAAACAAGTGGTTGATTTTCCTTTATGAATTTTTCTAGAAAAAATGTATTTATTGGTATTCGAATGGAATCTTCGCTAATGTTAACAATTGAACCATACAGAAAACCTCTTTTGAATTCGTTAAAATGTGTTTCTTCCATATCGATATCATTCGATACCTCCAATACAAGATTCTTAACAAGATTGCTTATGAGATTTACCAATGGTTTCGAAGCTATTTTGTTGTTCAGAAGTTCTTCCTTGCAAAAATTCTTATATTTTGAGTGTATATACTTGATTATCTGAAGATCAGTACTTGGAGAAAGTTTGAATGGTGATTTATTCGGTGAACATTTAAATGAACATAGGACGCCTAGAAAATACCAATCGTCTTCAGATTCTGGGAATAAATCAGTCAATGCTTCTTCGTGGAGAGGTTTGGATATCCAATAATGACAAGTGTGATACGCAATTGATGGATCGATTTCTTGCATTAACTTCCATGTCGTAGATACGTTGCAGCCGTGAGCATGATGTATCTTATGAAGTTGCTGATGGAGTTCTGGGGTCATGTTCTTTCTCCATTCTTTCAAATTGGTTCGTTGAAGCTGTTAATCCATATCCGTTCATATATTCGTAAACTTTGTTGCGATGAATAAAAATGAAGTATTTATGATCAGATTTTGACATCTCAAGAATTCGATTGGTTTTTTCCCATTCTTGTATTGCTTTTTCGATACTTACGGATGAGTTGCGAAGAACGAAACAAGGCACTTACCTTGCTCCGCTCAGATCTTCACCGAAAACTTCATCTTCAGTCATTTTTATAAATTCGCAAAAGTTGTTCAAATTTCCAATCAGCTTGAAACCTGTTCAAAGCTTTTACGCGAATGGTCACATTTTCATGGATATCGTAGCAAAATTCTCGCATCATCCTATTCCTCGTATTTGATTTGTTCAATTTCAAGCCCGTAGGTACCATGGTTACACTCCATCCAATATTCATGATCTACATATAATTCAAAAAGATGTTCTTCTGAAATATCAATTTTGTATTTTTTTAGAGCGTTTCTTAATTGATGTTCAGAAGGAAAATTTTTCCAAAAACAAATAGAAACGTCTGAACAATGATATGTACATCCATCACTTTCAGTTTCTTTCATTACCCACATATCAACTTGTCAATGCGTCATGCGCCGCCCAGCCGATATTGGTTTGCCAAAGAGAATCGGTCTTATCGTTTACTGTTACGATTTCGTGATTCGTATAACCATCTTTTATCCAGTCTGGAAGTTCTGGCGAGGTAAAGACGAAAATTGTATTTTTGTAGCGAAGTGCGTTCAGGTATTTCTGCGCTGGATTGGCATAGACTTTGAATGCTTTGTAGGGATGCTCACGATGATACTTGCGAGGAACAACTGCATCTAGTGATTTCTGAGAAGGTGTGGTGGTGAAGTGTACGATTGGCATATTAGTTACTTTCGATAAAGAGGGGAAGATTAATAGTTGTGTTCGATAATAGGATCAGTGAAGTGGATATCAAGCTCATCTAGAAACTTTTCAATATCATCTTTGAAGAGCGGATGCAAGTTAATTTCTGAGCGATCTCCCACGTAAATATTGTTAATGTGATCAAGGATGCCATCCTTGAATTTGTTTATTACATCTTTTGAATATCCCGATGTATTAAAATCAAGTTCACGGATCTTAATAGTCTTACCATCATCATTCATATCGTATAACCATTTCACCATAAAATCATAGGACTGCTCCTCTTGATTATTGATGGTAGATTCGCGGATAATGATGTCATCATCCCACTTCTCAAACGTAACATAGAATTTCATCTTATTGTTCCTTAAGTTTTATTGTATCAATTAGGTATTGTTTGTTTTCTATATCGAAGATGTAATCTATACATACTTCTGTAGGATAATAATATTGTAGTTTTCCCATATCATCTTCGTCGTTAAATCCCTGATCTTTTGGACTAACGTCGCAATAATAACTACCTATGGTTCTGTAGACACCATCTTTACACTTTGGTATTTCATATACATATAAATCAGGATCATCCGTATATTTCACAAGTTTTTTGTTGTTACCAACAGCCTCTACAAGTATGTCTATAGATGTATCATACTTCCCGTATTGATGTATATAAATTAAGTTACCATCTATTTTATATTTTGATATAATAGATAAATCACAAGCTTCACCGATTAATAAATCATAATATTTGTCAATTGTTTTGTATTCACGATCTAATAGCATTTCAACTATATTTCTATTATTAAATTTCTCTTGTCTAATCAATATTTCATCAATTACGTTAAAACCATACAATTTTTTCTCGAGAGATACTAAATCATAAAATTCAATTTCTTTAAATATATTTTTTCTTATGATCATATAACGCATCGTATCTAATTTTCTATAATTAGAAAGCTCTATTTCGTCTATACAATCTAATAATATTTGATACCTATTTATTTTCTCATATTCAATATTTTTAATTTGATCTTGGATTTTACCACGAGTTACACATGGTGTTACACTTATACCTTCTGTTACAATAGAGTCTTTCAAAGAATTTATTTCTTTCTTATATCTGGATAGTTGATACAAGACGTCATCTTTTTGTTTGTCTATATAACTTTTATTATTTGAAATTTTCATGATTTCTCTTCCAAAATTATCGGAGTAATTTTGCTTTTAAGGATTTATGTTTGATAGATTTATTAAACTTATAAAAATTCTTCATTCATGAAAGTGTAAACGACATTAATTTCTTCTTTAGGAATTCCTCTTCTAACATCTAAGTATTTCTTATGTAATAAGTTCTTTCTATATTTTTTACGCCAACTATCGTCTTCATTATGAACAGGTTCTTCCGAATAATCATCACAATCGAAAATGTTTGATGGAAGTTTTTCCACAAGATCGTACCAATCTAACACCACTTGTCTTTTTCTTTTAGACCAGTTGATACGGCGGTTACTCGAATAATAGACTTGGAGTATTCTGGCCAATCAATTAAATCTCCAATTGCGAGGGTTCCTTTTGGCGACAAGAAATCGTTAGTACATTCATGACCAGATGTCGTATGATATTTGATATCAACACGATCAAACTTCGATTTCCAGTCGTATGGTTCGAATCTATTGTTGAGATGATCTTCTGATAAAACAAATAAATGTTCTGAATCAGATTCGATATATACTTTTCAACCTTTAACTTTAAACTTGTGTCCGGTGTCACCAACTACTTCTTTGGGGAGATTATTCCGGTCCCACTTGGATACTCTGGTTTCATCATATATGAGAGTGAAATCATCAGCACATCGCCATTTCTGGTTCAGTTCAGATGTATCTGTGCAGTATCGATATTCAATGTCGTTTCCACCAATACTTACACATGTTACAATAATTGGAGAACTTTCGTTATTGAGTCGTACGATGTCACCAAATTTTAAAGTCATCTGTTGTTTCCTTGTTTTAATTTCAAATTATTCGAAATCTAAAATCTTTAGATCGCATAAGGCATATAAATATTTATTTTCACTTATCGTATTTTTATATTTACTATTTTTCAACCATTTAATTATGTCATTCATTTGTGATTGGGTTGGATAGAACATAAACTCTACACCTATTGAGATGTCTGCGTAGTTATGACCTTTTATTATAGAATTTGATGTTTGAGGATGTTCGTCTACATAATTTTTTATGAATCGTTTACTATAAAACTCATGAGGCAAACAAGTATTACTATCAATTTTAAAAGGTATAGGTGAATAATTTCCTTCATAAGTTCTTATGACTCTATTATTAAATTCACTTATTAATACATGATTGTTTTCATATTCGTCAAAGACATTACATACAAACAACTTATCAAATTCTGAATTGTCCCATCCCTTTTTCAAAAGACTTTTATAGACATTCACGCCTATAAATTCAAGATATTCATGTTCTTTTCGCAAAGAACTATCATAATTCGGGAAATTTTCCAAAATTTGAGTTTGTCCAATACCTTGTGAAATTGCACCATTATCATGATATGTAATTTTTCTACAACAATATTCTGGATATTCTTCTATAACTTTCCATTCAATAGTTAGTCCAAATTCTGGGAGATATTTAGAAAAAACCTGTACCATATCAATAAATCCTTATTTACTAAATAATTTCATAATTTTCTTCTATCCAGTCAGATAGACTTCTCCAGCTATCAAAATTATCACTCATGAATTCATTAATGCTTTTATTATTTAGTGTTTCTAGTTTATCAGAAAGCTCATTGTTTTTTATTTTACATGATTTTTTCATTTCATCTGGAAAACTAGTACTATTGCCTTTATATGAAAAAACTAAAGGTTCTATGATATTAATAACTTCTGAATCAGACCAGCTATGATAAATATTAGAGTTATCCCAATTACCTTTTATTAAAAAATCAAGAAGAAGTCCATAAGGACACATATATGTTTCTTTTATTATAAATTTTTTGAAAACACTATCATGATAATTTACCGTATCAGTAAATGGATAAATTACATTACCAAGAGGTATTACATAGCCTAAACAACTGTAATCAAGTTTAATATTGAGAGAATCGGCATTCCTCATTAATGAAACCCATTTCAACGCCGTACCACGTTTCATTTATTATCTTCCTCATGTTGAAGTTTGATTTCTATAATTTGCTTTTTATTCATTTCAGTTTTTTCTATTTATTGCTAATTTTCTCAGAAACTTTATGATTGGTTCTATAAACTTTTCATAGAATTTCAATATCAAAGTTGCTATTAACAATAATATAAATTCAATATATTTCATTGTTCATATTTTGCTTTCAGACGTGCTAGTTCTTGACGTTCACGATATTCATGAAGTTGATCATGACTCATTTGAAGATGCGGATCTTCTAATTGATCATCACGTACCAATACTAAAGTTTCAAATTGAACGGCTTCTTGAAAGAAATTATCACAATCTTCATAACCATCAATCCAAAACGATGTGGGACAATTAGAATCTTCTACTAGTTCATAAGGTCTTAACTTATCAATATGAGTTTGACACGTATCATCCAATAATTTTTTGAACGATTCAACATTGTATCCGCCTCTTATATCTTCAGATGTTCTAATGATTCGTTCATGCATTTCTTTTGTTCCATTTAACTAGTGAGTTTTTGTAACCGTTTGATCCTATGAGATCAGAAAGTGGTCCTCTCGCCAAACAGCTATTGACGGAAAAAAAATAAGGTTATTTTTTTCGAGACTTACGACCATTAAGAAATACTCCTGCCATAATTGAACCTATAGGAATGAGCTTATCTTCGATAATTGCAATTTTTTGCTTTTCAATTTCAGTAATGATTACTGAATAATCGCGGTAAGCCGAAGGTAATTCACTGATATCAGGATTCTTCGTGAATGAGACATAATTAGGAGCCAGTGGACCTAGTTCTTCTTGAATTAGTTTGTCAATCATACCGTTAGATTTGCATTCCTTGTATTTACTTGGTGCTTTTATGTCGTTGAAACCTTTCTGCTTCATCCAGTTCGAGCGACTGAAAATTCTACCAGCTCCATGTGGAGCATAACCACTTGTATTCTCAGGATGATTTGAAACAAGAAGAACTGGATCTCGCATATTTAGAGGAATTACCTTTAAATTTTCTGGATTGTGTTCCTTCTTGAGAGTCGTACTTCCCTTAAAATGTTCATAAAGACCGTCAGATCGACGTAGAACGAAGTTGTGAGGTGTATAGTACTGATCAATAGGGACAACATTAAGAGCGCTGTATGCAGCTTTATGAAGCATTTCGTGAGACGTTTGTGTCCACTTCTTTATAAGCAGTAAAGCTTCGTAATAACAGTTTTCTTCATCTTCAGGAATCCATGAATAATTTGGATCAAGATCTGGACAAATATTTTTACAGTGATCTTTAGCGATTTCCATTCCGCGCTTGAATAATGTTGCGGCAGGTTTTCGTCCACCGAAATGACTTACAATCCATGTGTGTCCAGTATTTTCAGATACGCAAACATTGACGAAATGGTTCGACGCGCCACATGTCATATTGAAATTATCAAAATCTCTATTTTTCCAAATCGGATGAGTGTAACGATTATCACGAAGCTCTAACGACAATTCTTTTGGAATTGGGATAGTATGAAGTTTTTGACCTAAAATACCCGTACCCTGTCGAGCGCCACCGCCAAAATGGACAATTCCTTTGAGAGTGTCGAAGACTAATTGAGGATCGATTTCACCAACACACGTAGCTTTGAGAGAACATGCAATGTCCGCTGAAAAATAATTCGGGTGAATTTTTTCTGAACTTACCATCACGCCTACAGGCATCGAACTTTCTCCAGTAGTACAACCGTCCGCTTGAATAATTGCTTCTTTGGTGTATGGAGTATTTAAGATATTTCTTACCGTTGATAGAACTTTCTCATTATTTTCAATTACATATTCGTTATCTGAGGTTTCCATAAAATTCTGAATAGGTTTTAAACTTCCATCATCAAGAGAAATGATTACAGGTGTTGGAAATTCTTGCTCGACAAGATCTTTGATGTATGACACGGTAAGGCCAGAAAGATCTTGTTTTAGAAGCCAACCGAGCCATGGACCCGGCTTGCGACCGAGCGGAGTGAAGATGTTGATAAGTTCTTGTGAAGTATAAGACATTTGAATTCCTTAGGATTTACTACTGAGAATGATCGGATTAATCTTTCTTTCAGCTCTCATTTTTTTCATTTTTAAAAACAAAGATTCATCAACATAACGTTTTAGATTTTTGAAATTTGTGACATATTCAATATTGTTCAATTGTAATTTTACTCTACTATTGAAACCAGTACCAGACTTATGTTGAAAACTAGTAATAATCAAACTATCATCAAGTTCAAGAGTAGTAAAAGGAATATAGTTTTTAATAAAATAATCTTTGTTAAATTTCACAAAGTTTACTGCGTTCAGATATTCTAGTTTAACACCTTTAACCTGTTTTGTAGTTGACCAATCTTTCTTTGTAGATAGTTTTTTGGCATGATCTAGATGAGACTTTTTAGTATTACAATCAAAACACCAAATTGTGAGATTATTTGCGTGATCAGTGCCACCATTACATTTAGCAAGAATATGCTCAATTGTCAAAGATAAAAGTTTTGTGAATTTTCCGCATTTGAGACAGCGACCTTTGTTAGTTCTATGATAAAGTTTCTTGAAGATGACACAATCATCTTTGTCCATAATGGTATTGGCAGGAATATTCCATAGATCAACAAAGGTCTTCATATTCGGTCCTTAACAATCAGAGTTTTGCACGAAGCTTGGCGATTTGTTTTTCAAGTTCTTCTATTTCAGCATGGATCTTGTGATCCGGTAAATATTTATCAACTTCTGTTACTTCGATTAATTTCATAGCATCTTCAAAAACATCTATTAGTTCTCGTCCCTCACTATCATCTAGAAGATCAACCATTTGTTTAGTGAATGATTCGAATACTGGCGCGTTTAGTAGGATACGATGAAAATCTTTCAGTGATTTATCTGGTTCAGATTCTCCTCTCATTTTATAAACATATGTAGTAATCTCAGTGTGACCTCTTACAGTGAGACTTCTGTGATTATCATCTACGTAAACAGATCTCCAAGGATTAGGTTTGTGGAATGATTTTGACATAGGTTATTCCTTATTTTTTCTGGGAGCCGGGACGACGTTGACCCTGTTTTGATGATGATTTTTCGAAGGCGTCGATTCGAGATTGAAGGCGTTTTTGTGCTTTAGTTGGTGTTCTACGCTTTTGGTTCTCTGTACTACGAACTGAACGACCGAACGTATCTGTAAACGTGTTAATAAAACCAGAACGTCGAGCTTTGATTGATTTAGAAATATTTGACATTTAGTATCCTTTGGTTTGGGTTGACATTAAGACTCGTAAGTGATAGTATATTGATAAAATCATTTATAAGAAAATAACATGAGTAAAAGACTTACTACGGAAGAATTTATCGAAAAATCGTCAGGAGTTTTGAGTTTTGTATATGAATCGTATATATTATTGAAATCAATCATTTTTGATCTTTCATTATTGTGAAGATGTTTGTGAGTTGTGAAGGGAGTGAATTGGAGGTTCTGAGATTCTGAAGCGTGTCGTTGATCGTGAAGTGACCTTCTTTCGTCAGAAAATGTCCGTACAGAAATTCATCAGGATACGTGTGCCAATCTGGACACATCACTTTGATATCTGGTATCTTTTTGTGATTAAGTTCTCTTTGTGAATATCTGGATTGAGCGATTCCTTGACAACTGTTTCTAAATGTATCCTGATTTCGCCAAAGAAGATTGTTCCAAATTTCCCACTCGTTTGGAAGTTTGAAGATGCGGCTATCAAAGTGAGGATTTTCGTCGTGACACCATTCGTGTAGTTCTTTTGTCAGGATTGAGGAGGCAAGGGACGCGGAGGTTGAGATCAGTTTTTGGATTTTGCCTCCGAAAGGATGTTCAGATAGCTCGTTTTGTTTGGCGAAAAAATACAAAGAGATTTCATCAG
>ENA-ORXM01001409-ORXM01001409.1-marine-metagenome-genome-assembly--contig:-NODE-1409-length-33931-cov-2.651326_pt1 | contig 33931 bp, 35 predicted proteins | sample MGYA00237867_ERZ511480 | MGnify/ENA primary metagenome ERZ511480 (study PRJEB26309, sample SAMN06266103) | marine metagenome | isolation source: Algal blade | place: United Kingdom:Sidmouth, United... | reverse complement strand
GAAAATAAAATGGTCATCACCCCTGTCTTGGAAGCAAAAACGGCAGGCTGTACAGGCTGGCTGGACGCTCCGGGTATTGGTCTGGGCGATAAAAGCCGCCTGACACTCGGCGTTGCGTCTAATGAGCAGGCTCTGTCCTCATTTGCCTCGAGCGGCGGAATTTTCGCCGCAAATTATGGCGAGACCACGCAAGTTTTACTGCCTAAGTCCAGCCAAGCGGATCGCGAAAGCGCCATGCGCGTACTCGCCATGAGCTCAAAAACAAGCGGCCATGCTATGAGTGAAGCCCGCTTCACCCTCGCCGGAAGCGAGACCGCTGGGGTGAAAAACATCATTGCAATCGCGCCACTCCGTGATCTGCCCAAAGCCCTGACACTTGGCGCGCCAAAAGCCTTCAAAGACGGGCTTGTGCGCTCGACTATTCCGCTAACCGGCGAGATGAGCCCTGTCCTTGTGGCGGGCGTGAATGAAGGCGCCGCCTTTGCTCTGGCCGCAAGAACCAGCCAGCAGCGCGTTCAAATGGGCGGCCTCGCCGCCATCTACACCACGCCTGCAGGCCAGAATGTTGTGGCCTTTACCGCAGCGCCCGGCGTGCGCTTTACAGCGATGGCCGACAAATTAGTGCGCCCGGCCCATTGGCAGCAGCTCTCCGGATCTGTGACGCGCTGGAACAGTCGCCGCGTTCTGTCTGTCCAAGCCGGCGGCATCAAAATGCCTGCCCGCTCAGCGACAGCCCCCACACGCGGATTTGGATTTGATCTGCCGGAATTCACAATGCCAGAATTTAACATTCCGGAATTTAAGATGCCTGAATTTAAACGCCCAAGCTGGATGAAAAAATCACAGCCTGTCGCCCCAAAGGCCGCGCCGCTGCGTGACGTCGAGCCGATGAGCGTCGCGCAGGCTTTGCCGAAGAAAGCTGCGCCTGTCGCCGCTCCGGCTGTTCAGAAGAAGATTGCTACGCCAAGGCTAAAACTGCGCGGCCGCTCCGATGGTGTTGCGCCGGTCGTGACCACTCCTAAGCGAGCTAGCACCGCCAAAGCCGGTGAATTTAGCTGGGATTACTTTACGGCCAATGTCCGGTCCAAAGCGCGCAATTTCCGCAACGGAACCAAGCGCTCATTTTCTGGAAATGCCAACACCCAGAGCACGGCTCAATGGTTCACGCAGGCTTTGCAGACAAAATCTCTATGGCTTCTGCTCGCGGCCGCCTTACTGGTCTTTGGCCTCGCGACAGCCGTCCCAAGCTCAGCCAATCGCCACCACTAGGCGGTTTAAGCCTCGCCGCGCTCGCGCGGCAGGACGATGATAGCAGTTGTGCCTTTTCCGATCTCGCTGGCCAGATCAAATTCGCCGTCATGCATTTCAGTTAGAGATTTAACTAAGCTAAGCCCTAATCCCGTTCCGCGATTATTGACCATACGCGCGGAGCCGGCTTGGGCATAAGGTTTGCCAACCTCTTTAAGCTCCTCGGCGCTCATGCCGCGTCCGGTATCGACCACGCGCAGCGTTGCAGCCTCTTCATTAGCGCTCACTTGAACGGTAATATGCTCGCCTTTTTCAGAGAATTTAATCGCATTGGAGAGCAGGTTAAGCAGGATTTGGCGCACGGCGCGGCGATCTGCGTCCACCATCAACCCGTCCGGATCTGCGATTTCCGGTTCAATCACAACCTCAGCATTATCGGCCTGCGGACGAACCATTTTTATCGTGCTGCGCACCACATCGGCCAGATCAAAGCGGTCATAATTCAGTGCGTATTTTCCGGCTTCAATCTTGGACATATCCAGCACATCGCCAAGCAGGTCGAGCATATGCTGCCCGCTATCATGGATCAGGTCTGCATATTCGCTATATTTTCCGGGCAGAGGGCCAAAGAGGCGCGAGCGCATCATATCGGAAAACCCGATAATGGCATTGAGCGGCGTGCGCAGCTCGTGACTTACCCCGGCAAAGAAAAGGTCTTTGTCTCGGGCGTCGGCGTCGGCATCAAGCGTTTGCGCGCGCAGGCGCTCCACTTCATCCATCGCGCCCGTGACGTCGCGCAAATAGACATAAGCTCCGCCGCCCTGCGCCGGCGCGATATCAAATTGAACAGCGCGCGCCACAGTACTGCCATTCGGGCCTGCCGGAACCTGACAAATCAGTCGCTGATTTTCATCATCGCGCTGCGCGCGAGCAATAGCGTATCTTAGCGCGTCCGTATCAGCGGGGTCGAGATCAAGGATATCGCCTAAACTGCGCCCCTCCAAAGGCTCGTCGGAATAGAGATATTGCCCTTTGGCCTGCGGCGTGACGTGCGCGATATTTTGTACATCATCGACGCGAAAGGCTGATCCGGGATAGACATCCAAAACATCACTGTTATGGCGTGTTTGTTCGTCCGACGCGCTGTTTGCCGCTGACTCTGACGCAATTAAGAAAAGATCTTTTCGCGAATAAGACACGACAAACAAAGCAGAAATCATGAAGATGATCGTCGCCACCGGCGCTGTAATCATGCTCCATTGCGAGGCGGTTTCATTCATTTGAAAATCAGGCGCGAGACCAAATGAGATGACGTAATAACTCGCGCCGGCCGCAATCGCCGACAGCACCATCGCCTCTAATACGCGCTCGCGTTTGAATAGCGAGGCGATTGCAGGCGCGCATAAAAACAATATCGCCATAGGCAGAAAAGCCAAAGCCACAACAGCGAGCACGGCCAGCGCGATCCATGTGAACAGCAAGGTGACCTGCGCCCATTCCCGGTCCATGACCGGTGACAAAACAAGCCCGACCAGACCGGGCACGATGGCCGCCGCGGCAAAGGGCCAAATATTATCCAACTCGAGCGCAAAAAATGTCGCCAGCGCAGCCGCCGCAATCGCCGCGATCCAGATGATACTGGTTAATCTAACGCGGCGTCCGGCGAATTTATCTATGATTGAAAGCGTGGCCATAATGTCCTGTTTAGTCTTTGTTAACCGTATTTCTTAACACATGCCCTTAAACTATTAACACTGACTACAGTTTTCACCTGTAAAGCGAGAGCAGCGCCCTTGATTTCGCGCTACTATAGCTTACGAATCACCACTGGCCGGGGCACAAGGATACAACATGAACAAATTAATAGCGATAGCGACACTTGGAACGGCAGCACTGCTTGCCACGGCATGCGCAACGCCCGCACCGCCGCCGCCTCCGCCGCCGCCCGCGCCGGTTGTGCAGGCCCCCGCGCCCGAGCCGGTTATCTACACGCCGCCGCCAGCGCCGGTTGTTACAGTTTACGCGCCCCCGGTGCGCAGCGTTGAGGAACGCATGAAAGAAGTGCTGGTGCGCGACGCCTCATATCATGGCTCGACCATGCAAAATGTCAGCAGTGCCTCCTATAACCCCATTCAAACGCGCGAAGATCTAGACGGTCATTTGGACAATTTGGCCGGCGTTTTTACGCCGCGACTTGGCGCAGGTTTTCTAAGCTATGGTGGATTGATTGCGGCGCAAAACCCGTCCTTTGCCGATAGCGTTATTCAGCGCGCAACAGATGAAGGCGCGGATACGGTTGTTTACAAATTATATTCTGACCCGAATTACGCCCTGACCTTTAATGGCTCATATGACGCGGCAAGCGATGTTATGGCCGCATGGCGCGAAGATGTATCTGCATTTGACAGCGCCGCCGCCGCCATCAAAGCCCAGTCCTATGAGCTTCAGAAAGATCCGGCATGGGCCAAAATGCGCTCAGGCGACCGTAAGGACCGTATTGCGAAGTTTAAAGCTGCGCAAACTTATGGGGTCAGCCTACCGCAAAGCTCGCAGCGCGCCATAGCCGCCGCCGGAAGCGTGACGTCATCTGATTTTGACGGAGCTGCGCGCAGCGCGGCGTTCTGGCAAGCCTTTGGCAAAAGCTCGAAACCTGTAAGCTATAGCGGCGGCGGGCAGGTTAGCCCGAATGCCACAAAGTCTCTCACCTTGGGCGCGCTCGAAGTGCTAGGATCATCCGGCAAGAACAGCTCGACCTGGATTGCCAATTACACGACGGATATTAATTTGAACCAATGTCTGAACTGGGCTCGCCTGCACACCGAGCAATGCCTCGCCGCGGGCCATTATAAATTCGAAGACGCTTTTTGCGTTGCCGAGCATGAGCTCAAAGACATTTCCGAGTGCCTGACGAAGAGCGGCTATTAGGGCAAAATGACCGGCGGGGCTTGAATTATCCATCCCGCCGCGCCATTTGCGCTTCATGAGTGATTTCGCGCCGCACATCCAAGACTTAATTGATGACTTCTCATTCCTCGAGGATTGGGAAGAGCGTTATATGCATGTCATTGAAATGGGCAAAGCACTGGACGCCTTAGACAATTCTGAGCGCAATGAGGCAACCAAAGTTAAGGGCTGCGCCAGTCAGGTCTGGCTGGTCAGCGAAACCGACGCGGGGGCCCAGCCGGTCATGACTTATCGCGGGGACAGTGACGCCTTTATTGTGAAGGGTCTGATCGCCATAGCGCTGGAAATTTACTCCGGCCAAGCGGCCAAAGATATCATCGACACCCCTGCCCGTCCGATCTTTGACGCGCTGGGCTTATCGGAGCACCTGTCCGCCCAACGCTCAAACGGCCTTGGGGCCATGGTGGAGCGCATTCAGCGTGATGCCAAATTGGCGATGGACACGTAAATTCACCCTGTAATAGAATTATTCGCTTTAGCCTCTCTTTCAGATTGAATTAGCATCGCTTTAACGTTACTGTTGCACTGTGTGTAGGATGTGTCTGTCATCGACGCGTCAAACAAACAGTCTTTGGTCTTCATGTTGGGAAGTATGCAGTCCAGATTTAGGCGGTCTTGGTAGGACATAATCGGGAAGAACTAATGGAAACACTTAATTTAGCGGACATGAAATATTTGTCCTACGCGGAATGGATATCAGGTGATTATAACGCCTTTGTAAAACGATCTATTCTACCGGAATTTAACTCGCGCTATGATTTGAAAATTCGCGAAGTGCGCGTGCTCAATTCCATTGCAGAACTGGGATCAAACAAAAGCGCCTCCGATATTTCAGACCATCTGCGTCAGGATCCGGCCACTGTAACACGGTCACTGGTGAAGCTGATCGGCAATGGCTATGTCATATCTGTTGAAAATTATAATGACGGACGCAGCCGCCTGCTCAAGACCACAGAAAAAGGCCAAGAAGCTTCAGAATATTTCATGAGCATATTTACTTATGCCATCAACCAACTGGCCCGAGGCGAAGTTCAGCATGATGCGGATTTTGATCACGAATCTTTGACGCGATCCCTTAAACTTGTCTCCCTTCGCGCGAAAACTTTTAGAGAATCCCAGCGCCGACTAGCAAAATTATTAAAAAACAGAACATCTCAATTAGAAGAGTAGGCACATAGAATGACACCAATTACATTTTTAGTGGTCGAAGATGATGACGTCGATATGATGAGTATCGAACGCGCTCTTAAAGAAATTGGTATTGTGAACCCGATTAAACGCGCCGTAGACGGCCAAGAGGCATGGGACATTGTTACAGAGGCCTCGCAGGATAAATCGACTGAACATGAATTTATTATCCTGCTGGATCTAAACATGCCGCGTATGAATGGTCTGGAATTTCTCGACAAATATTTCGCCAATCCAGACTTCCCAAAAACCAGCATTTTTGTGCTGACAACATCCGACGCGGACGGGGACATTATTGGCGCGCATGAGCATGGTATCTCAGGGTATCTGCTCAAATCTGATCTAGTGGACAGTGTTCGCGAAGCCATTACCGGGCTGGAACGCAAGTGGATGCTTATCGCCTAATCCGGTGACAGCCGCATCAAAAATATCAAAGCTGATCAAAGGCGGCGATCCCAAGAAATTATGGATAAGATATAGCTTCGCCATCATCTTTGTGGTGGCGTCCCTCTTCGCGTCCTATCTGGCCCCTAAATTCGCCCTGGATGATCTTAAACTCAGCGCAAATGTCATCGACACCAGCGGCCGGCAACGCATGTATAGCCAGCGCATATTATTTTTGACGTCATATCTGGCGACGCAGCCTGATGATGCTGATGCATATAGATCACGATTAATAACAACCATAGATGATATGCAGACGGCCCAAAACACGCTTTCTGCGTTTTATAAGAACAATGTTGAAACGCAGCTGGATGATTCTCCGGCGAGCGTAACGGTTAAAGCTGAATTTGCTGCGCTGGACCAAAGCGTTATCGACTTCACGGCCCGCGCGGAAGACTTCGCATCCTCGCCGTCAATTTCGCCGTCCGACCCACAGTTTCGATCATTTGTTGAAACCAACATTGATAACAAATTAGCTAGGCTAGACGCAGCCGTTCAGCGTTACGAAGTTTACGCCCTTAATCAGGTTCAACGCGTTGAAAATATTGCCACCTTTTTTCTTCTGCTGGCCTTGATTATCATCGCCCTCGAAGCGCTTCTTATTTTCTATCCGGGACATAAAACGATTATGCGCTTTGTGCACGAGCGCACGGTTTATGAGAAACAGCTTAAGACAAAGAACGCCGAACTTGAACATTTCACCTATATCGCCTCCCACGACCTGCGCGCGCCGATACGGGGCATGTCGGACTTGGTGAAATGGATTGAAGAAGATACGGAGCAAAACAAAGACCCGGGATTAGAGCAAAAATTCACACTCTTGAAAGGCCGCATAAATCGTCTGGATACATTGCTCAGCGATATGTTGTCCTTTGCCAAAATCGGCAAAACCGAAGAACCGATTGAGGATATAAATGTCGCCGAAATTATTGATGAAATAAGGGACTGGATTGACCCGCCAGAAGGCTTTGAGATTGTAATATTAAACGCGCTGCCCACCGTACGCGGCCCGCGCTCGACCTTACGGCAAATGTTTTTAAATCTGATCTCCAATGGTATTAAACATCATGACCAAGAGACAGGCCGCATAGAAGTGTCTTATCGAGATAACGGCGCCATGCATGTGTTTGATTTTTCCGATGATGGCCCGGGCATTCCCGGAAAATTTAAAGAGTACATTTTCCAAGTCTTCTCGCGCTTAAAACCGCGTGATGAAGTTGAAGGCAGCGGCATCGGACTATCCATTGTTAAGCGCATGGCCGAGTCCATGGATGGTCGCGTGATGTTAGTCGACAAAGACGCCGCGGCGCGCGGGACAACCATGCGGCTTATCTTTCCCAAAAACATTGCTTAACGCTGCCCCGGCTTAACGCCTGCAATCGTGCCATAATGCACAGCGAGGCGCTGCAAGCCCAATTTTAAAACGGCCAGTCCGGAGCCGCGCGCATAGCCTTCATCGCGCTCAATATGCATCATATCTTTTTGCCGGCAGCAGATGCCCGAGACTATTCTGTCCAAACCCGGCCCCAAAACGTCCAGCGCGTCCAGATAACGCCGGCGCGCATCGATCGCGGATAGGCTCGCATCCTCCGGCCCGCGCGCCGCGCCGCTCCCGCCGCCGACGCGATCATAATTTTGCGTGACGCAGACGGATAGTGACGAGCGCTCATAGTCGCGCGCGAGGCGATATCCCGCTTCAATCTCCGCCTCGGTCAGCACCGGTTTGCCGCTCTCGGTTTTGCGCCGCATCAACCGCTCAAGCGGCGCGCGGGTGCGGCGGTTCACTTGCGCCACGCGGAAGCGGCCATGTTCATCCGTCATCACCTGCGCCGCCATATCGCGGTGCTGCGCGCTATGACCGCCGCGCGCGCGTTTCACTGCGCTGGGCACAACTTCGTAGCCCCGTTTTGTCTTGATGCAGAGGCCATCGGCAACGAAGCGCTTTAATATATCGGCGGGAACAAAGCAGACAGGACGCTTTCGGCGGTCCCCGCGCGGATAGGCCGAGTAACGTCTTAATCCCGGCGCGCCGTCACGCAGAATGACTGCGCCGGACTTTATGACGCTGTGCAAAATGAAGGCTTCGCTCATAATGATGCCCCATCAATCTCATCAAGCTCGGGCGCGGGGATCGGCGCCATATCCAGCAGGGCTTCCAGCTTGGACAGCTGTGCGTCCAGCATTGGATCGTCGCGGCTGTCTTCAATAACCCGGCACGCATAGGCCACAGTCGACGGATCGCGCCGATAAGTTCGCGCAACGCGCGCATAGGTCAATTGATAGACAGTATGTGTAAGATAGATCGCGATCTGGCGCGCAAAGGTCAGCTGCGAATTTCCGCCGCGCTTATAATGGAGCGGCATATCCGGAATACAAAATTCCAATGACACGACAGCCAGCACCAGCCGGGCCCGCAATAGATCGCTATTTTTGATTTTTATGGTTTGCATTTTCACCTCATATTTTGAGGTACTATAACGCAGATTCTAGAAAAAAGGATTATTTTCCTATTTTTATTTTTACTCAACCTATGGACGAGCTGTTATCCACAACCTTACCAACAGGGTAAGTCACTGATATTATGCATAAATCCTATTGTTTTCCACAGTTGCCAAAGCGGTTTCAGAAAGTTTTACGAATTTATCAAAACCAAGGATCATGTCGACATTTACGCCATCAGAGGCCAGCGGAAGACGCACCCAAAACTGCGCCATATGGGTGCGACCCGACACAGCCATGCGCTGAACACCGGCGCTTGGACGCCCGCGCTCTATCACGCGGCCCAGTACACGCGCCCAGTAATCCTTGCGGGTGCCTTTGGGGAGGTTATCCAAATAATCGCCTGTAATTTCGCGGTGATAGACATCCCAGAATTTCGTCCCGGCCAAACGATATTGATAGCGGCGCTCATCCCCCTCACCTACGGGCTGAACGAGGCTCAGCGTCGGTAGAAACTGGGCAATATCGACCGGATTGATATCGTCGCGCGTCGGTATTTTGCCTTCGGCGCATTTGCTGCGCCAATAATCATAAAGTTCGCGCTGCTCAGGCAAGATAAGTTGATGACGCGCGGCATTGGTCTTTAACATAGAAATCTCCCCACAGTCCGCGAATTCCCCTCGGTCCTGATAGGGTTAATAGTCATTAACCATTTGAATCGCGCAAGAGTCCGCTCAATCAACAAGAGTCAAATAACAGAAAAAAAGCGGGTTTTTTGTCACGCATCCGATTCGATGATTTAAATCAGCGGAGCAGGCCTAATTGTCAGATTTGCCGAGGCCCATTTTCTTGGCTAACTTTGAACGCTCTTTGGCGTAGTTAGGCGCAACCATCGGATAGTCACGCGGCAAGCCCCATTTTTCGCGATACGACTCAGGCGTCATATCAAATTTTGTGCGAAGGTGACGCTTGAGCGATTTAAAAGGCTTGCCGTCTTCCAGACAAATGATGAAGTCATCCGTCAGACTGTCCTTAATCGGCACGGCCGGCACCGGCGCTTTTTCGGGCTCTGGGCGTTTCGTATCTTCGGCGGCCATCAAGGCTTCGTAAGTCGATTGAATCAAAGCGGGCAATTCATCCGCTGCCAGAGAATTATTTCCCACATAGGCGGAGACAATATCCACAGTCAGTTCAAGGGTGATATTTCGCTCTGTCATATTATCCTACGAAGTAAACTAAGGCGAGCGCAGCGGCAAGGATGGCAGCTGTTAATACTGAGGCGATGCCGGACGGGGCCTCCGCGCTCATCGCGCCCGCAGGGCTGAAGATTTCAAAAAGCTTGCGCTGCACGCCGGACACGCCGCGCTTTACCGCATGACCGCCATAGGCTTCGACGCGCGCGCCCATGACATCCAGCCATTTCAGAACGCTGACGGCCGGGCGACGCCAGAACCAGTCAAAGTCGAGGATCTGCGCGCGGCGCTCCGGCGGGTAAACCTTGAGGCGCTTGAGCAGCGCAAAGGCAAACATCGCGGCAAAGAGGAGCTGCAATTGCGTAATCACATGATTGACCGTGTAAGGCACATATTCACCCGCCGCCGCAACATCCGGCATAAGGTTATAGAGCATCTGATATCCGCCCCATGGCCAGGCCAGAACGATACAGAACAGGCTGGCTAGTCCCATAGCGAGAAGCATGTTCCACGGCGCCTCTTTGGGGCGCTTGCCGCTATCGTGGCTAAAGAACGCGAAATACGGAACCTTAATCCCGCTATGCTCCATCACCCCGGCAGAGGCGAAGAGCAGGCAGAGATAGACGATATAATGATGCTCTTCGAACACGGCGGCGATGATCATCGCTTTGGTCACGAAAGCCGCAAAGAGCGGGAAGGCCGCAATTGAAGCCGCGCCAATTAAGCAGGCAACCGTCGTCCATGGCATGGTGCGGAACAGCCCGCCCAGCTCGCTGGCTTTGGCTGTGCCGACGCGGTGCAGCACTGCGCCCATCGACATGAATAGAAGCGCCTTAAAGATTACGTGTAGAACCACCTGCCCTGCCACGCCGTTCATGGCCATAGCTGTGCCGACACCGATACCGCAAACCATAAAGCCGAGCTGGTTATTCAGGCTGTAAGCCAGAACCTTGCGCAGATCATTTTCGATCACGGCAAAGAAGACCGGGAAGAGCGTCATGATAGCGCCGATATAAATGAGGATCTCCTCGCCCGCGAAACCGCGCGCCAACGCGTAGATCGCCATCTTAGTTGAGAATGTCGCAAGCACCACTGTGCCCGTTACGCTGGCCTTGGGATAAGCATCTTGTATCCATGTATGGAGCAGCGGGAAGCCGGCTTTGATGCCGATACCCAGCAGCATGAGCCAGCCGCCGGGAACGCCGAGACCGATTTCATTGCCGTCAAAGAAGAAGGTCCCCGAATAGCGCTGATACATAATCGCGCCCGCGAGCAGCAATACGCCTGAAAGGACATGCATGCCCAAATAGCGTAGCCCTGCGCCGTATGCACGCGGACCGCCCGCCCAAACGAGGAATACGGAGGACACTGCCGTTAATTCCCAGAACAGGAATAAGGTCAGCAGGTCGCCTGCCATCACCGCGCCAAGGCCTGCGCCCGTATAGATCAGCGCGCTGGCATCGCTGATATGGGCTTTTTCGTGGAAGGCAAATATACCGTTCAGCAGCCCTGCGAAACAAAACACATAACCCCATATGAGCGACAGCCTGTCGAGGCGATATGTCGTCAGATCAATGCCTGCAATGGTCAGCTCGCCCGCAAGGCCTGTGCCGGAGCTATAGCCCTGAAACAGGAAATAGGCGGCGACAATGGGCGCGACTATCATAACCGCTTTGCGAACCGCATGGAGCGGGACAAGCGCGCACAGCATGCCGGCCGCGATAATAAAGAGGCCCGGGTTAATTTGCATCAGAAGATCAGACATCTTGGTCTCCATCATCTGACTCGCCGTAATAATCCTCAGGACGACTTAGCCATTTAAACAGCGGCCATGCGCTAAATACGACGATGGAATATGCGACAAAGCCGATGACGCCAAAGCTGATTGCGTAGAGCACGCCAAATTCCCACGGCGCGGGATGTTTGGTCGGGAAGAAATATCCAATGAGCACGGTTAAAATCAATCCGGCGACAGTGAACCAGATAAAGTTATTTTTCACTTTGGGATTGGCCAACCATAAAAACTTTTTCGAGACAGGATGAATGTCATCATTATCTACAGGCGCGTCGTGATGTTCGCTCATAATTACAGCCCTCCCGCAGGAAGTATGGGGCGAAGGTAATCAATAATATCGCCCGCAAAGAAGAAGAGAATAAATGTACACGCCGCTGTCAGCACTGGCGGAACCATAACCCAAATCGGCGTCTTGATTTTAAGATCGCCCTCAGGGTCATCAGCCGGCTTCATGAAGCCGCGTATCGCGACAGGCGTCAGGTAAGCCACATTGAGCAGGCTCGATAAAATCAGCGCGCCAATCAGGATCGCTTTGCCTGCATCAACTGCACCGACCATCAGGAGGAATTTCGGCCATGAGCCCCCCAGCGGAGGCAGGCCAATGATTGAAGCACTCCCCACAAGGAAAGCGATAAAGACCCACGGCATGCGGCGGCCCAGCCCGTTAAGCTGGCTGATATTGGTGCGATGCGCGGCGGTGTAAATCGCGCCGGCGCACATAAAGAGCGTGATTTTGCCAAAAGCATGCATGACGATTTGCAGTCCGCCGCCCATAATCGCGGCAGGCGCAGCGAGCATCGCGCCAAGCGTGATATAGGACAGCTGCGAGACTGTGGAATAAGCCAGACGCGCTTTGAGATTATCTTTGCGCAGCGCAATGAAAGAGGCGGCCACAATCGAGAAAGCCGCAAGCCAAGCGAGGAACGTCCCTGCCCCGGTCTGGCCGACCAGATCGATACCGAACACATAGACCACGACTTTCAGCATGGTGAAAACGCCGGCTTTCACAACCGCCACAGCATGGAGCAAAGCGGAGACAGGCGTCGGCGCTACCATGGCGTTAGGCAGCCAGGGATGAATCGGCATAAGCGCGGCTTTACCAATCCCGAAAGCAAAGAGGACAAGCAGCACGCCCGCGACAGCGGGGCTAATTCCGCCGTCAAACAGTCCGCCGACAGCGAAGTCTGTTGTGCCCGCAAAATAATATGTGCCGATAATGGCAGGCAGCAATAACCCCAGAGATGTCGCCATTAATATGCCCAGATAAATCCGTCCGCCGCGCCGCGCATTGGCGTCGCCTTTATGCGTCACCAGCGGGAATGTTGAGAGCGTCAATATTTCGTAGAAAACGAACAGGGTGATCAAATTACCCGACGCCGCAATGCCCATCGCGGCGGCAATGGCAACAGCGACATAGGTGAAAAACCGCGTCTGATTTTTCTCATTATTGCCGCGCATATAGCCGACGGTGAAGAGCGAATTGACAATCCACAGCGAACTGGCAATGGCGGCGAAAACCGCGCCCAGCGGCTCTAGCGTTAATTTGATTTCAAATGGCCCTTCAAAAGGAACCAACAGAATTTCCGGGCGATCGCCCATTCCGACAAGCCGCACCAAATAAATCACATTGGCCAGCAATGCCGCGCCCGCGACAAAGGTAATACCTTCGCGAATATTGGGCGATTTTCCGGCGAGCGGGATAAGAACGACCGCGAGCATCGGAATAATTAGCAGCAGCCAGAGCGCCATTTCGGGACCATAACTCATAGTCCGCCTCCGAGCATAACTTGCGCCGCGCCATTGGCCAGTTCAACCGGCCAGCTTGGCACAATACCAAAAACAATAGCGGCAATGGCAAGTGTCCATAAGCCTACAAGCATGGGAAGCGGCGCTTCGCGTTTTTGCACGGGTTTGCCGTTTACTTCGGGCGCAGGCTGTAGCCACGCGGCCTCGAGCATGCGGCCCATATAAATGACGGCCAAAATTGACGTGACCACAATCGCGCCGACCGCCCACCACCAGCCATTATCGGCCGCCGCCGTGAGCAGCTGGAACTTCGAGACAAAACCTGCCGTGCCCGGAACGCCGATCAGCGCGAGCGCGGCGATGGTAAAGGCGCTCATCGTCCAGGGCATGATTTTGCCCAGGCCCTTGAAATCAGAGACGCGGACAATGCCGTAGCGATACCAGAACGCGCCAAGGGCAAGGAACAATGCGCCTTTGATAATGCCGTGATTGATCAGATGCACATAACCCGCCGACAGGCCAAGCGCCGTTCCCATGCCCACGCCGAGGAGCATATAGCCAACCTGAGCAACCGAACTGAACGCCAAAACGCGGCGCGCATCGGATTGGAATATGGCTTGGAAGGAGGCCACAAACATCCCGATCACGCCCAGAACAGCCAGCAGCCATGTCAGCGTTGCGCCGATAAATTCAAGGCTGGGGTCAAAGACGGTAAAGACAAAACGGAATAGGAGATAAAGCGCGGCTTTGGTCGCGGTCGCGGCAAGGAACGCCGTAATGGCTGTCGGGGAATAAGCATATGCACCGGGCAGCCAGAGATGCAGCGAGAACATGGCCAGCTTTAGCCCGAGGCCGACAACGATAAAGGCGAAGGCGACCTGACTGACACGCGACACATCGCCCATCACGGCGAGCTTATCGGCCATATCGACCATATTAAGCGTGCCGGTTTCCATATAAAGGAACCCAACGCCGATCACGAAGAATGTCGCCCCGATGGAGCCCAGAATGAGATAATTAAACGCGCTGTTCAGTGCGCGGCGATCGCGGCTCGCGCCCATCGCGACCAAAACATATGTGGCGATAGACGAGATCTCGAGAAAGACGAATACGTTAAATGCATCGCCCGTTGTGACCATGCCCAGCAAACCGGCAAAACCAATTAAGAATGCGGCATAAAACGGCGCGCGTTTTTTGGGTTCAATCTCAGCCTCGGTGCTACTGAGCGCGTAAAGCGTACAAATCACGCCGATAACACTGATAAGCAGCAAGACAGGCGCATTTAGGCCGTCAATGCGATATTCAATCCCAAAAGGCGGGTCCCAACCGCCGAGCGCGTAGCTTAGCACTTGCTCGCCGCGCGTTTGCATCACAAGATCAAAGGCCAGCGCGCTACAGATTAGAGTTGTGATAAAGGCCAGAAGCCATGCGATTTTATCTTTGGGCATGACCGCGCATATCGCGCCGATAATCAGCGGCAATACGACGATTAAGACCGGGGCCTCAACGGATAACCAGCCTGTCAGAAACCCGCTCATGAGCCGTCTCCTGAGGCCGCTTCATCGACACCATCAATATTAAAGCCGTAATTTATACGATCAATTTCTTCTTCTTCGATCGTGCCGTAAACTTCGCGTATACGGACAACCAAAGCGAGGCCAACGGCGAGCGTCGCGACGCCGACCACAATCGCGGTCAGGATCAAAACATGTGGAAGCGGATTGGAGTATAATACTTCCGCGGCCTTGCCCGCAGCTTCGCCATATCCATCGCCATGCGAGTCATATGACTTTTCAATAATCGGAGGCTTGCCGCCCGAAACTTTACCCATTGTGATATAGAGCAAGAAAACAGAGGTTTGAAAGACGGACAGACCGACAAGTTTCTTGATCAGATTATCAGCCGCGAAAACGACATAGAGTCCTGTCATCATCAAAAAGATGACGACGATATAATTAAAGTGGGAGAGGATTTCAGACAGCATTAAAAGTCTTGCTCCTCATCCATAATTTCAGGCTGGCGGGACCCAAAGGCATAGAAAATTGCGACCATCACTGTTGCCACCGTCAAAAGCACGCCGATTTCAACCAGAATAATACCGATATGCTGGCCCATTGCGTGGTCAATATCCGGATGGATCGGATCAAAATCGAGGAAGTTTTCACCCAGCAGCCACGTAAACACCCCTGTCCCGACATAGAATAGAACACCAAGCGTCATGCCAATGCGAATCCAGCTAGGCGGCACAGCTTCTTTGCAGGCTTTAAGTCCAAAAATCAGGGCGTAAAGAATAACAGCCGCCGCGACAATGACGCCCGCCTGAAATCCGCCGCCCGGTCCAAAATCGCCGTGGAAATGCACATACAGGCCAAAGACCACAATGAGCGGAATGAGGAATTTCGCGACAACGCGTAGAATCATATGGGAGTCCATTATTGCCTCCCTTTCGACTTACCGTGGGGTAGTTTTTTCTTCGCCGCAGACGTCTTGGCCGCTGTCTTTTTAACAGTTGTCTTCTTTACCGCCGCCTTGGGTTTGTTTTTTGAGCCTTTGGGTCGCCCGCGCCGTTTCGGCGGGGCGGTTTCGGCTTTAATTTCCTCCGGCGTTTCTTTGGGAGCATCACCGGGGGATTCCAGAACCTCGGCCACGGGGGCATAGTCGCTGGATATGTCCTGTCCATTGACTCGCGCTTGCCACCGCCCTGCATTGCCGTTCAGTCCAAGTAGCAGCAGCACGCCCAGACCGGCCATAAAGACCACAACGGTTTCGCCCATCGTATCAAAGCTTCGGTAACTGGCCAGAACGGCTGTAACGACGTTCGGAATTTTAATTTCTTCCGGCGTTGTCTCCATATATTGCATGCCCACGCCGGTATTAACCGGGCTGTCTTTATCGCCATAATCCGGCATATCCGGAACGGCATAAAGCAAGGCCGCGCCGGCCAAGATAACGATCAAAAGCGGGCCGACAGATTTTCGCATTGATATTTCGCTGGTCTTGCGATCCGTCAGCAGCATCGCGCCCAGCATCAGCACAGTTGAAATCCCCGCGCCAACGGCGGCTTCGGTGAAGGCCACATCAACGGCGTCGAGCGACACAAACCATGTCGCGCAGAGCAGGCTGTAAACCCCTTGCAGCATAACAACCGCAAAGAGCGAGCGCATGCGCACAATGGCAATACCGACGACGGCAAGCATGGCCATAAGACCAATATCAAGAATTAATGTCGCGCTGGGGTGAACGCCGATTTCAGCAGCAGCAAAGATCATTTGCCGCCTCCCTTGCCAATATCGTCAAGCTGCGGCGCTTCATAGGGTCCGAGCTTCGGCTTTAACCCCGACAGATGGGCCGCATGCGCAATGGCGTGGGTCGCCGTTGGCGATGTGACAAAAAGCAAAAATGCAATGAGGAGTAATTTTAAACTCATTTGCGTGAAACCGGATTGGATAATCAGGCCAAGCAAAATAAACTCCGCGCCCATCGTGTCTGTCATGCCTGCAGCGTGAATGCGCGTGTAAAAATCCGGCATGCGCAAAATACCAATCGCGCCGGCAATTACAAAAAATGCGCCCGTCAGAATAAACCCGCCGGACAGCAAAGCCTGCGTCCATTCAAATATCTCTGCCCATGGCAGCGGCGCTGCGGCGTGGGAGGCAGCGTCATGTTTGACCTCAGCCATTGCGCCCTCCCCTTGCCTTTTTGCGCTGCGGGCGCTGCGCCAGCGGCGTATCGAGCGCGCGATACCGGAAGAATTTAAGGATGGCGACTGTCGCAATGAAATTCATCAATGCATAAAGAATAGCAATATCCACGCCGTCCTGACGCCCCATAATCAAGCTAAACAGGCAGAGAAATAAGACGGCCTTTGTCCCAAAACTATTTACCGCCAGAGCCCGGTCATAAAATGTCGGCCCGGCAATAGAGCGGCCCAAAAGCAACGCCATGCCAATCAGCATGCCAACCGCGCCGACAACGCAGATATACACCATGACCACGCTAGCCATCTTTTTTGGCTCCACCTGCGACGTCAATGGTCTCGCCAACTGCCCATCCGCTGCGCTCGCCCATCTCGATAAAATCATCCGGGTTTGCCATTTCAGACAACAGCGCATGCACTAATATGCCGTCCTCTTCCATATCCACGGACACTGTGCCGGGCGTTAGCGTGATGGAGTTGGCAAATACGGCTTGGCCAATATCCGTGTCTTGATGGGCCGGGACATTGATCATGCTTGGCGAAATTTTAAGCTCCGGTGAGAGCACAGCTTTGGCCACCGCCAAATTCGCTTTGATGACTTCTTTAAACAACCATACAAAATAAGAGAGCGTCTTAGGAGTGTTCAGATAAGGTATCGTTTCCTTGTCCAAAATTTTCATGCGGGCGCAGAGACCCAGCGTGAACAGAACGGACATTACGCCGAAAAACAGGATGAGCGGCTTGTGAAAATAGCCGGAAAGCGTCAGCCAATAGCCTGCAAGAACAACACCGAGAATAAGCGCATATTTCATGGGCGCACATCTCTCCTGTTTGCTGCGCGAAATCAGGGAGTGTGATAGCCGCTCATGCAGGCCGCGCCAACCCTAAAGGCACAGAAAATATAGCAATAAATATGGGGATAACCCAAATGGCGCCGGTCAGTGAATCTAACGTTTACGGTGCCCAAAGACGAGCGCCGCCGTAACAGCCGCTGCGCCATATTGGCTCTCATTGGGAATAACGCCGCGCTTGATATGCTGAAGTACATCGGCGTTAAGCGAGCTGGTCAACGACCAGTTCCAATAGCGAAGGACGGTCTGCGCTTTGTCGGTGGAGATCGCGTCATAAGTCGCCGTGATTTTTTTCAGCTCTTCACTTGGCTCGGCCTCAGTTCCCGTATCGCGGCGTAGAGCTGTCCACAAGGCGCTCAGGTTTTCGCGTTTAAGCCCCGGCGCTTTGCACAATATAGCTAAGGCCTCCCCGGTTTTATCCGCCATGATCTGTGCGCCTGTCGCCGGTTTAATGCCGGCCATATAGGATATTTCTTCGGCCAATTCACGCGACATTCCATTTTTGGCGGCCGTCTCAATGGCTTGCTCCAAACTCTCAAAATCACTTCTGGAGATCGCGGCGCGGTTGCGCTGCCTGCGCTCAATAAATTGAAGCGCCTTGCGCACGGCGGCGTCACTCCACCCATCCGCAGCGGCCGCAGGATATAAATCGAAGCAGGTTTCCTGCAAAACATTTCGCGTTACCGCAAAGCGGTGCAGAATAGTCTTGCGCGCTGCGCTGTCGGCCCACCAAAACATCGTCAGTCCGTGCGAGGGCCGCGTTTCGTCACGCTTGACCAGTAAATTCACATAGTCCGGCATATTGCGCGATACGGTCATAATGCGCTGAATCGTTTTTTCGCTGAAATTTGCGCCTTTGTTTTTTAGGAGCGTATTGACGACATCTTCTTCGAGGAACTCAGCCAGCACATCGACGACGGCGTCGGTTAATTTGCGGCGCTGCGCCATGACCCTGCGGTGCTCTGTGCGCACATTGCGGGCAATATGGATCAGGTCACTATCGGTCAGACTTTTGCTTTTCTCCAGCACATGACGCGCGACTTGAAACTCATCTTTAGCTAAGATCATTAAAATCGTGCGCGGCGCCTCGTTGAGCATGGTCAGGCGCTTGGCTACAGATTCGCGAATATCAATATCAGCGTCGCGCAGAAGCTCGACCAAAACGTCCCCCGCCATATGACGTTCTTGCGGCGTTAACTGACTGGCTGGAATGCATATGACATCGGCCAAACGCTTGACCAAAGCTTTGCGGACATTTGAGCTTTGGGTGGGCTGGGCCAAATCCGTAAGCTGCAATTCATCGGCAACGCTCATCGGCGCAGCAGGCACCGCTGCAGGTCCGGCCGCACTCGCGACGTCATGGCTTAGGGGCGCAGATTGTGTTTGTGGCATAGAGTCACCTGTAAGTTTGGTTAATTTCTAACGGTTAGGCGTTAACTAAACATGACTATCCTTTCATGAATTAGGGGCGACAAATTAAGAAAGAATAGAGGCGAATTAGGGGTTTAACCGGGGCCAATTTCGTCCCATATAGCCGCCATGACAAAATCCCCCGCCCCCGCATTCAACCCTGCGGCCACTGCGCCCAAATCGCAAAAACGGCCTCAATCCATTTCGCTACACGGCATAGAGCGCATAGATGACTATGCGTGGCTGCGCGCTGATAATTGGCAGGAGGTCATGAGCGATAGTTCTGCTCTGCCCGCTGATATTCGCGCTCATCTGGAGGCTGAAAATACGTATATGGAGTCCGTAACTGCGCCTCTGTCGGATTTAAATCAGCTATTTTCGAAGAAATGAAGGGCCGTATCAAAGATGATGACAGCAGCGTGCCCTCCCCGCATGGCCCGTGGCTTTATGGCGCGCGGTTCCGCCCGGGCGATCAATATGGACTTTACTTTCGCAAAGCCAAAGACGGTACCGGCGGCGACAGCGCGGAGACGATTTTACTTGATGCGGACGCCTTATCCGCAGGCCACGCCTATTTTGACCTGGGCGATATAAATCACAGCCCGAACCATGAATGGCTCGCCTATAGCGTCGATAACACAGGCTCCGAAGATTACGCCGTTTATTTGCGCAAAATTGAGGGAGGAGAACCTGCGCCGCTGGGTATTACAAAATCGACCGGAACCTTGGTTTGGGCCGAGGACAATACAACGCTTTATTGGGTCGAGCGTGATGATAATCACCGCCCCTGCAAAGTCTATCGCCGCAATGTCCACACAGATGAGCCCGCCCGGCTTGTCTATGAAGAAACGGATCCGGGGTTATTTGTCGGGATCGGAAAAAGTGACGCGCGCCAATTTATCGAAATCAGCGCCCATGATCATACAAGCGGTGAAACCCGCTTAATTGATGCCCGGGACAGCAATGCCTCTCCGCGCTTAATTGAACCGCGCAGCGCAGGTCATGAATATAGCCTCCACGATCATCCCAGCGGATTATACATTCTGACAAATACAGACGGCGCAACCGATTTTAAAATCATGCATGCGCCGCTCGGTCATTCTGGCCGCAGTGAGTGGCGAGATTATATTGCACATAAACCGGGTACGCTAATTTTGGGTGTCGAGATATTCGAAAATTATCTGGTTCGTCTTGAGCGTGAAAACGCTCTGCCCCAAATTGTCATTCGCCACATTGAAAGCGGTAAGGAGCATGTCATTGCTTTTGAAGACGCGGCCTATTCTCTCGGCCTGATGGGCGGGTATGAATTTAAGACAGACTGGCTACGCTTTAGTTACAGCTCGCCTGCGCAGCCCGGACAGATCATTGATTACAATATGACGACGCGTGAGCGTATCGTGCGCAAGGTCACCGAGGTCCCCTCCGGTCACAGCCCGTCTGATTATGAGTGTGAGCGTATTGAGGTGACCGCGCGCGACGGTGAGAGCGTGCCTGTTACGCTGCTTTATCGCGCGGGACTTAAAATGGACGGAAGCGCGCCCTGTCTGCTTTATGGATACGGCTCTTACGGCATAACGATCCCGGCGAGTTTTCGCACGTCCATCCTGTCGCTTGTTGATCGCGGCTTTGTTTATGCCATCGCCCATATTCGCGGCGGAAAAGCCAAAGGCTTTGACTGGTATCTCAAAGGCAAGCTGGAAACCAAACAAGCGACATTTGATGACTATGTAGATTGCGGCCGTGATTTAGCTGCGCGCGGATATACATCGCAGGGCCGCATTGTCGCCCATGGCGGATCGGCGGGCGGCCTGCTTGTCGGGGCGGCGCTAAACCAAGCGCCGGAGCTGTTTGGGGCGGTCATTGGCGCCGTGCCCTTTGTCGATGTCCTGACCACAATGAGCGATGAGACCTTGCCGCTCACCCCGCCCGAATGGCCGGAATGGGGCAATCCGATCACGGACCCGGACGCCTATGCGCGTATCGCCGCCTACTCCCCTTATGACAATGTCGTGGACGCCGATTACCCGCCGGTGCTGATTACCGGCGGGCTATCTGATCCGCGTGTCACATATTGGGAGCCCGCCAAATGGGCCGCAAAACTGCGCGAGCACCAAACCGGCAGCGCGCCCATAACGCTAAAGATCAATATGGACGCCGGTCACCAAGGCGAGAGCGGGCGATATACCCGCCTTAAAGAAACCGCGCTGGAATATGCTTTCGCGATTACGGCGGTAGCTGCGCCACCCAGCTCTATTCCGGAATAAGACGGCCGTTTTCATCCGCTAATTTAAAGACGACTTTGGTTTCAACAGATCGGCTGGTTTGGGCCGTGCCGTCTTGAACCGCCGGACGATATTTCCATTTTGCAACGGCTTTCAGCGTTGGACGTGAAAATACATCCTGCGTGCAATAGGGCGTCGTGATGTTAAACGGCGCGCCCTCGGCATTAATGTCAAAACGCGCGACGCAATGCCCGCTCCGCTCCGCCCGCGTCGGCATTTGCGGCGGAACACGCAAAATCGCTTTCTCATCGCTGTCAATATTTAGCGCGACATCCGTAGAAATATCCATATCGTCAAATGAGAAATCCGGGATCATCCAGTCTTGTTCAGCAATAGGCTCTTTGGGCTGGATTGGGTTCTGTGTCGCAATGCGTTGCGGCGGCGGCGGCGTTTCAACCTTTTTTATCTTCTCAATTTGTACCGTTCTCCTGATCAGTCTAGGCTCATCTACTACGGGATTTATATCAAATTTTAAATCCTTCACGCTCTCTTGCGGAGCCCACTCTCCATCAATCAGCGTTATCATGACTCCAAATAAGCCCGCCGTTGCAATCGCAGCGAGGGGCAACACACATATAAAACGTTTAGACATAATTCCTCCTTTTCTTTAATAGTTATACTATAACATAACTATTAAAGAAAAGCTAGCATATTCGTAGTCCGCAATAAAAAACCCGGCATATGCCGGGCCGTCACACTAAATTTAGTCTAGGACTTAAATGCAGGACTCACTTATAAATTTCATTATACGCATCCAGATAAGTCCCGCATGTTTCGTCCTTTAAGTTAAATTCACCTGTTATGAACTTGCTTTTATTGGCGAGATCAATGTCTTTGAAGCACGTCTCGCGCCTCATATTGATGGCAAAATCACAGCGGTTATTTACGGCTTGCTCTTCGGCCTTGATGAAGGATTGCCATTTTGCCGCAAAGGGCGCGCCACTTGTATTCGCCGGGACATTTCCAAAAGCGGCATAGGCTTTATCGCGCAGGACTTTGCGCGGCGCGCGGGCCCGCTCCGCCTCAGACCACTCGCAGCTAATGCGCTTTTCTTGTTGGCTGGATTCGTAGAGACATGTCGCGATCAAAGACCACGCTTTGCCGCGGTCATATCCCGCATCAATCGCTTTACGAAAGGCTGTCTCTGATTTGCCGCATTGGCCGTCATGATAGAGCGCCTCGCCTAATTGGGCATAGACTCGCGCGCTCCCATCTGAGCTGGCCGCGCTTTCCAAAAGAGGAATGGCCCGTTTGTGATCGCGCGCCTGACGATACAGATCTGATAACATGATGAGGCGATCCGGCTTACGCGGCACCAGACCCGCATTCATTTCCCGCTCAAGAATTTTCGCCGCCTGATAGGGCATGTCATGAAAGGAATAATATTGGACGATTTTCATGACGTCTTGCTCGGATTTCATAAAGCCGCCAATATAGAGCAGCTTATTGACTTCAAAAGCCTCAGCCTCCTGCCCTGAATTGGCGAGCAGCGAGGCCCAACTATCCCATAAAGTTCGGTCATCAGGATAACGGCCGACCATTTGCACAACAATATCAGCCTGCTTCTCTCTCATTCCCAAATTGTGATAGAGGAAATTAAGCAGATCAAAATGCTTACGCTCTTTGGGAGCTGCATCTTTGAACCAGCGCTCTGCCCATGGCAAAGCCCGCGGATAATTTTCGGCCTGAACCCAGGCGCTGACAAGCATATCAACATAAGCCGGCTTTACCGGATGTCCCGCATTGATATGCTCCTCCAGCATCGTTGCGCCTTCGGTATAGTTTTGATTTTTTATCAGAAGCCGGGCGATATTGACCTGCAAATCCGATATTTCATTTGGCGCTAATCCGCCTGTATCGACGGCGCTTTTCCACGCCGTAATCGCGTCGGATAATTTGTTTTGATCAAAATATAGTCTGCCCCGCAATTGCAAAATCACGGATGTTTCATATGGCGTAAGGCTTGCAATCGACAGGGCCTGATCCAGCGCGGACATCGCCGCGTCAAAATCATTCTGTCTCATATACTCTTGAGCCTGGCTAAAAAAGGCTCCGGCCTCCGGAGAAAATTGCCGGGTCTGGAGTGGTAAGCTTTGCTCGCTACTTCCTGCCTTAACCCTCTGTGCGTCAGCGGTCGGAGCATAATACACCGCGCAAGCTCCGGCTAAAAACGTAATAGCCGCAGCGTTTAATAGCGCCAGATTGAAGTTTTTCATAATTCTCCCCTGTAGTTATGTTATGGTATAATATAACATAGCATAGTTTACAGAAAATAACTACCAAAACTTCAAAACAAAAAACCCGGCCAAGGCCGGGTTTTAAGAAAAGTTATAATCGAGATTTAGCTCTATTCTTTTTTAGCTTGTGATGTGAACTCTTTATCAAAGTCAGCTTTGTAAGCCATGCAGCTCTCATCTTTCAAAATGAACTTACCTTCATTCAGGAATTCACTTTTGTAAGCCTGCTCAATTTGACCATAGCAGATGTCTCTTTCGACGTTCAGCTCGAAAATACAGCGATCGTCAATAGCTTGCTCTTCAGCCTTAATGAATTGACGCCACTTGCTTGCATCATTGCCGGCATTCGTTCCTGATGGAACATTGGAAAATGCCGCATAGGCTTTGTTGCGCATTATTGTACGCGGGGCTTGCGCCTTGCGTTCATCGCTCCATTCGCAATCAATACGTTCTTCTTTCTGGCTCGACTCATAGATACATGTCGCAATAAGAGACCACGCTTTGCCGCGATTATATCCCTTGTCGATCGCCTTGCGGAAGGCTGTCTCAGCCTTGTCGCACTGACCGTCATTATAAAGCGCTTCGCCAAGCTGCGCGAAAACGCGCGAGGTTCCGGCCTGGTTCGCCGCATTTTCCAAGATTGGAATAGCGCGCTTATATTCACGGGCCTGACGCAACAGATCAGACAGCATGACAAGGTTATCAGCCGTCTTTGGAACCGTACCCGAATTCATTTCGCGCTCGAGAATTTTAGCGGCTTGGTATGGCATTTCATAAAAAGAGTAATATTGGACGATTTTCATGACGTCATCACGGCTATTCATCGCGCCGCCAAGATAGAGCATTTTATTGACTTCAAATGCATCCTGCTCACGACCGCCATTTGACAGCATCGACGCCCAAGTATCCCACAAGGTGCGATCTTCCGGATAGCGGTTAATCATTTGCAGGACAATGTCAGCCTGTTTCCCGCTCATTCCCAGATTATTGTAGAGGAAGTTTAAGAGATCAAAATGCTTGCGCTCTTTGGGGGAGGCTTCGTTGAACCACCGCTCCGCCCATGGCAGGGCGCGTTGATAGTTTTCAGCCTGAACCCATGCCCCGACAAGCATATCAACATAGGCCGGCTTAACCGGATTACCTTGGTTGATGTAATTTTCCAGCATTGTCGCGCCTTCACTGTGACGCTCACTGGCAATCAAAAGCTGCGCAATATTAAGACGCAGAGCGGTCGACTCATTGGGCAAAAGTCCGCCGGCATTAATCGCGTTCTCGAACGCCGAAATAGCCTGACCATATTGATTTTGCTCGTAATATGCTGAACCGAGCATCTGATTAATTGTGCTGCGCTCATATGGATTAAGGTCGCTCATTCCCAAAGCCTGATTGAGCTGGGAAACCGCAGAGCCATATTGGTTATTATTCATGGATTGCAGGGCTTCGTTGACAAGCGTCCCGGTTTCAGCGCCAAATTGACGGCCTTCAGCGGGCGCCGGCGCGGCGTCATCAGAGCGGCGGGCACGCTGCGCGTCTGCGCTCGGCGCCAGCATCATTACAAGCGATCCGCCAAGTACAGCAGATAAAGACAATGACAAAATACGATGTTTCATAACAGGTTTACCTTTAGAAAACGCGGCCACATTTAGCGGCGCGGGAATATCCGGATATGCCGGATATAAATTTATTCGGGCAGAGCACGTCCGCGTTCATCATTAAGACGGAATACAACTTTTGTCTCAACGCCGCGGCGCGCTGTCGGACGGCCATCTTGCATCTTGGGATTATATTTCCACTTTTCCACGGACTTAATAGACGCGCGCTCAAGAATGGACTGCGTGCAATATGTGGCAACGACATTAAACGGGGACCCTTCCGGGCTAACGTCAAATCTCATGCGGCAATGTCCGCTTTTATCACCTTGCAAAAAGCGCTGCGGCATTACCGGCGGAATACGCACGAGGGGCTGAGCGTCGCGGTCAGAAACGGCGATTTTAAAGCTTTGGCGATCAATCTTTGGCGCTTCAAATTCAGGGATAGCGCCCTCGAGAGTCGCAATCGGTTCACTGGGCTGCACAGCCTGCTGGCGCTCAATTTGCGGCGGAGGCGGAGGCGTCGTAACGCGCTTCACTTTATCGATTTTTGTCTCGCGTTTAATAACTTTCAGATCTTCGACCTTAGGGTTAATCTCAAACTTAGCTGTTTCTAGCTTCTCTTGAGGCTCCCACTCACCGGAGATCAAAAACATCATCAGCATAAACATCAAAAATGTCAGTATAGCGGCGATTGGAACACCAATAATCCAGCGCATGATAGCCATAATATACTCCTTAAACCTAAGTTCTATTCTTCAGTTTTGATACGAACATCGATACCCAGATCGACCATCATATCTTGCAATTCCATGACCGTTCCAACGCTCGCATCGCCGTCGCCTTGGATAATTCCATTGGCTTTGGGATTTTCATCGCGCAGACCGAGTAAAATCGGGCGTGCTTCTTCGAGCGTGTAAGGTGTTTTATCAATCCAAATCTCATCTTCGGAATTCACAGCAACCAAGATACCCGGCTGCCAGTCAACAGAATCTGATGACGTTGGAATGCTCGGATCAATACCGGGCGTTTTTACAAAAACGGATGTAACGATAAAAAAGATAAGCAAAATAAAGACGACATCCAGCATGGGAGTCATATTTAACTCCATTCCGTCATCATCAGTGTTGCGTGATCGTCTAGCCATAATGTTACCTTATCACAATATTAGACTATTGTAAATCCACTTGAGCAGTGAACCTAAATATCAGTTGCGGGAATAATTTCGATTTTGCTCTGCGTACCGGTTGAATCAAGATCCTGTTTGATCGTGACCATGATGCGATGCTTTGCCCGTTCATCCATTCTGAGGATAACAGCGGCGCCGGCTTTCTCGGCGCGAGCCTTTTCAACTTGAAGCGGAACTGTCGAACAATCTGTTTGCAAACCGTCAACGCTACAGCCGTTAACGCCGTTCACAAACACCACGATCGCAGGTTTGGGCTCAACAGGGATGTCAGAGTCCGGCGGCGGCGGCGGCTGACGAAAATCTTTACCCGTTTCATCAAGAAATGTTGCAGTTACAATAAAGAAGATGAGCATGATAAACACAATGTCTAGCATTGGTGTCATATCGACTTCGGCATCATCCGATCCTGCGGTTTTACGGCGTCTCATAATCTATCCTTTTTCAGGCGCGCTCGAGCGCTAACCCAGCTCAAGAGAGTCGGCAAACATCGCAGTCTCACGACGCCCCCGGCGCTCTACATAATTACCCAAAGCCAACCCAAATAGAGCCACAACCATACCGGCCATTGTTGGAATGGTCGCTTTAAAAACCCCGGCAGCCATCAAACGCGCTGAGGAACTTCCGGATAGGGCCATGACATCAAAAACTTCAATCATCCCGTAAACCGTGCCCAAGAGCCCGAGTAGCGGCGCGATCGCGACAAGCGTTTTAATAATTCCAACATTTGCCTCCGTTTTGGCTTTGACCTGACTGACATATTCGTCACGGACGGCATGAGCGCGCCAGCTTTTATGATCAGCCCGATTTGTCCAATTATCACGCAGACTTCTTACAAAAGGGCGGTGCGCCATGCCGTAATAAGCCAGTCGCTCCATCACAAATGCGAACATCGCAAATGCAGCAATCGCAATGACAAGCAAGATGGGACCACCTTGATTTAAGAATGTTTGCAAGCCTTCTATGGCATTTGCGGGATTTAGCTTTTCCATTTTATCCTCAGATCAAATGAGTTGTCGTTACAGGCCGCCCGAAAAGGGGGTGGTGTCAGGCCGGACATGCCGGCCTGATCACGCCGAGTTATACCCGGCGGTCTTCGATCTTGCGGGCCACGATGCCTGCAGATTGCTCTTCGAGCGTGTTCTGAACGCCGCGTGCAAGCGATGAGCAGAAGCTGTGCAGGATAAGCAGAGGGATCGCCGCAATCAGACCCAGCATGGTTGTCACCAAGGCCTCGGAGATACCACCGGCCATCAATTGGGGATCGCCTGTTCCGTAGATCATCATCGGCTGGAAGGTTTTGATCATACCTGTAACCGTACCGAGAAGCCCGAATAGAGGGGCAATACCGGCGAAAAGCTTTAAGAGGCCCAGACCAAATTCCAGCTTTGGACTTTCGCGAAGAATTGCTTCATCCATCTTAAGTTCAAGAGTCTCTCCATCCGCGCCGCTCGCTTCATCAGCGGCGAGCATGATGCGGCCCAGCGGGTTTTTAGACGACGCCTGAGCGCTACGGGACTGCTTACGCACAGAACCGGAGACAGCCAGAAGTCTTAAAATCTGGATGAGGCCGATTAAAACACCAACCGGTAAGAGGAAGAACACAATAATGTACCCAATAAAGCCACCTTGCTGGATACGCTCCCACGTATTTGGAACGCGCTCAAATGACTTCAGCAATTCGCCACGTGTCGGATCAATCGGAGCGGCAACCATCGTGCCCGCGCCTGCGCCCGCAACAGCAGACGCTGCTTTGGCCGGTACGCCGCGAGGCTGTTTTGGCAATGTTGTCAAAAAGGCTTCTTTGCCGTCTTTTGGAGCCACATAGCGCACAAATTCCGCGCCATTTTCCGTAAAGGCATTAAAAGCGCCAATACGTGTGATTTCAACACCTTCGCCCATATTTGCAACATCGGTTTTAAATGTCACAACTTCGCGCTGAGCTTCAATCTCTTCCAGCATAAGCATCCAGATTTGATTGAGATCATCTGTGCTTGGCAGAGCTTTTGAGCCTGCGATTTTACCCAGAACATTACTGCGCGTCGGCTTTTGCGCCGTGACAATCGAGCTGTCTAAAAGCACTTTAAACTCACCGGCCTTTGTACGGGCCAAACCGAACACTTCACCAAACTCACCCTGTGCAGTTTTAAGCTGGCCCTCAAGCGAAGCGATACGGCCATCATTGGAATCGAATGTACGCTGAACAGTTTGCGCCTTGCGCTCTAATGTGGCCAATTCAGATTTGGCCGCATTTAATTTTTGAGACTGCTGACTGGCAACCGACTCAAAATCAGAGATGCGTGTGCGATTTTCTTGCTCAGCCTGCTGCGCGTCTTGACGCACTTGAGCCAGCAAATCGTTGATGGATGTGATCTGCGCCGAGGCAGGCGTCGACATCAACATGGCGCCGCCCATAGCCAGAGCGGCAGTTTTTACGAATTTATTCATTGAATTACTCACTTTCTTAAATCTTCGCTCTGATTAATTTCCGCCGATAACAATGGGGGCTGTTACCATTTCCGGGGCAGATTCTTTCAAGGCAACGCGCATAGCCCGGCGAACGCCCGGAGCTTCACTGGCCGTAATCGGCTCCCATTTGCCCGACTTCATATCATAGCGGCCCATTTCACTCTCGTCTTTGGTGACATAGAGGAAAGCAACGCGGCCATAACGAACATAATTGACGTAGCGGCTTGGATCCGAGGGATGAGCGCCTTCATAAGCATCAAGACCTTGACCATATGTCACCTCAACTTTGTAGGCATTGAGAATTTGACGATATTGCTCAGCCGGAGTCACTGTTGGATCTGCAACATAGCCTTTCAGGCGTTCAATACGCGCGCGGCGCTCAGCCAAACGAAATGGCACATCGCTTTCGACCATGTCTTCGAGCTTCACGACCATGCGGAGCATCATCGGCGCCATATTTTGCTTGGTCTGCTCAACAGTTGCGAGCTGCAAACGCAATGAGTCGAGCTCATTTGTTTGCGATTCAAGGAAAATGTCCTGCTGCTTCACGAACAATTCAATATTGTCCTTTTGCTGAAGCACAGCCAGATACTCACGCTTCATTGACCCGGTCCTGTCATCAGCACTGTCAATTTGTCTCTGAGCTGATTGACTCTGAGCTGTAGAGCTCTTCGCCACATCTAGAGCCCGCTCAAGCTGCGCAGAGGCAGGCGCTGCGGCCACGAGCGACAGCCCGAGTGCAGAGCATGCAATCAGCAAGCCTTTGGAATATGAAATCTTCAACATATCTTCCTTCCGATTTCGCGCGGGTCCAATCCGATATTGTTCCCGAAATTTTAGCGGTTTCCCGCACTTTTTATATTTAAGGCAATGCCCCAAACTCTCAAATATCCGCCCAAGGGCGGTAAATCTTGGCGCTAGCCTTCGCCCCCGCCCTGCTTTTTGACCTCAACAGTCAACACGGATCGCGCCGTCTCGCCGCGCGCCATACGCACAGCTCGTCTGACATCGATCAACTCACCAGCGGACATATCATCCCACTTTTTTGTTTCAGCATTCCAGCGGCGCGCTGAGGTCGCATCCAGATTCAAATACTCCAGAGACAAGCGGCCATAATGGACGAAATACCCCTGCTCCGGGATCATTTTTTGCTCGCCGGTCACCAGATCGATCACAGGCTCCATAATGGTTTCACCGGTCTCATCTTTGAGGATTTCACCGTTTTCATCGAGAGACTCTGTAAATTCCGGCACCATGATGGGCTGCTCGCCATCATTAAGCGGGCGGTCATCTTCATACCAATCCAGCGACTGGCCATATTCCGCTTCAATCTTAAGAAGGCTCAATAGACGGCGATATTTCTCACCCGGCGCAACTTTGGTGCCGTTAACATCTTCTTTGAGCTTATTGAGGCGCGCCAGGCGCTCTTCAAGCCGAAACGGCGCGTCACTTTTAATGACCCGCTCGACCTGTGTTACGGCTTTCGGCAGCAAAGCTTCAATCTCGGCATTACTGGCCGGCGTATTTGAAATCTCGTCCCGCATCATAGCGATCTGCGCCTCTTGCTCTGCAATATACAGTTCCGTTTGCGCAATTTTGAGCTTCGTATTTTGAATGTTTTGAAGCGTCTGGACATATTCCGCCGTCAAAGACGTGGACTGCGCCAGCGCCGTCTGAACGGAAAGAAGGGGCGCAGCCGTGAGTAACGCTGCGGACAAAGCGCATATGCGCAAAGCAGATGAGTGTACCTTCACCTATAATCTCCCGTTTAGCGCCTTATTTTTGTGGCGCGTTTAATTTTTTTGGCCTCCAGACCTTGGCCCGGACAGCATTTAATTTATGTTATAAAATCACACTCGACCCATCGTGACAAGGGAAGAGTGTAGATTTCATCGCAAGGTGCCTTGCAAAGTCTGAGGAAGCTACACCGCGAAAATCCGTTAATCAATCGTTAGGAGATAAAAAAAGTTGATAAATTTCAACTATTATTGTGAGTCGGATTGTTGACATTAAATCAAAAATTGGCTGGGGCGGCTGGATTCGAACCAACGATCACGGGATCAAAACCCGATGCCTTACCGCTTGGCTACGCCCCATTGTGGGTCACGCCTGAATAAAACAGTCAGTTGCGTGAAAGTGAGCGGTGTTTATCGCCCGCATCTGAAAATTGCAACGCTTCAAATTGGCAAATTTTGCAAAAAATACAGCGCCCTAATTTCAATTAAATTTATCAACTCATATCGCGCCTTGCGCCGCGCGTCAGAGGCGCTATCTAGGGTATATATATAATGTGAGATAATTATGCGCACTTTCCTTCTAAGTTTATTCGGCTCTGTTGTCGGCCTAGTCCTGTTTTCCATCCTCTTCTTTGTTGTCTTTATCGGCATGATTGTCGCGATGGTCGCCTCCATCGGAGCAGATGAAGTTGTCACTGTCCCCAGCGAGGCCGTTCTGGTCATTGATTTAACCAAGCCCCTGCCCGACCAAACGGTTGTCACTCTATTTGGCCCGACAGGATCCAGCCTGGTTGATGTGGTTCAAAAACTCGACGCCGCGCAGGAGGATGATCGCGTCAAAGGTCTGTTCATTCGCGCTAATCCTTATGGCATGGCACCTGCTGTGGCCGAAGAACTGCGTTTGTCGATCAAAGACTTCCGCGCCTCCGGTAAATTCGTGACCGTCTTTGCCCAAGGCTTTGAAGGCACAAGCCCGTCAAATTATATGGCCGTCTCAGCCGCCGACACAATTTATCTGCAAGACACAGCGACATTTTCTGCGGCGGGCTACCGCGCCGAGGTCGGATTTTACGGCGGCATCATGGATAAATATGACGCCAAAGCCGATTTCGTCCAGTTCTACGAATATAAGAGCATGGGCAATATCTACACCGAAAACACATTTACCGCGCCGCACCGCGAGGCGACGCTGTCCTTAATCGGCTCGCTCTATGATACGGCGGCAAAATATACAGCTGAAGACCGCGACGGTATTGCCACCGCGCAGCGCGCAAAGGAAATTTTTGAAGGCGCGCCCTATAGCGCCGAGCGGGCTTTAGAACTCGGTCTTGTCGACGAAATGGGCCACTACGCCGCCGCGCGTGAGGCCGCCAAGACCCAAGCGGGTGATAAAGGCAAATTCATCGACATCTCTGACTACACAACGCCCGTCAATATCAAAGCGCCCGTTATCGCGCTTGTTGGCGGACAAGGCGCGATTGTGACCGGCGGCGGCGGGGCGGCGAACCCGTTCAGCCCTGACACCATGATTGCCAGTGATAAAATGTCCAAAGCGATTACGGACGCCGCGGAGAATGAAAAAGTTAAAGCCATCATCATTCGCGTGGACAGCCCCGGCGGCTCGGCGATTGCCTCTGACCAGATTTGGGATGCCATCATTCGCGCCAAAGCCGAAGGCAAACCGGTTATCGTCTCTATGGGCCAATATGCGGCGTCGGGCGGCTATTATATCGCTGCCCCGGCCGATAAAATCATTGCTCTGCCAACAACCATTACCGGCTCTATCGGCGTGGTCGGCGGCAAGGTCGCCCTTGAAGGCGTCTATGAAAAAATCGGCTATAATGTCGAAAGCCTGTCAGTCGGCGGGGATTACACCAGCGTCTATTCCAGCGACGAGCCATGGACACAAAAAACCCGTGCCGCTTATCGCGATATGATGGAAGACATCTATGTCGACTTTACAGGCCGCGTGGCAGATGGTCGGGACATGCCAATTGAAGACGTTCGCGAAATTGCGAAGGGGCGCGTATGGACCGGCACGCAAGCGATGGAAAACGGACTTATTGACGAATTTGGCGGATTGAAAGTCGCCATCGCTGCGGCCAAAGAGGCTGCAGAGATTGACGCCGACGCCGATGTGCGCCTGCGTAAATTCCCGCCCGATCCCACGCCAGGCGAAGCCTTTGCAGAGCTGTTTGGCGCGAGTGCCAATATGGACAAGCTAACCTGGGCCGATATGGCGAGCCACATGGATACGCCCGAGGCGAAAATCTATTTGCAAATGCGCCGCGATCTGTTGCAACGCCAGGATATGACGCTCCTCGCGCCGATTCCCGACATCAAATAGACAGGCCAGATTTTCTTGAAAACCCGCCGCGTGCGGGTTTTTTATTGCCTGAAATATATGTCTTAAGGCCTGACAATCCAAAGTGCGCCGCAAATTAGAAACCCCTGCCCTGGCGGCAGACCCTATGATTATTAAAACGGCAAAGACCATCACATAAGGGCAATACATATGTCAGGCATACTTCACCTCGCTATTCCGGGCGGCGATCTAAAAACGACCATCCCGTTCTACACCGATATTATGGGCTGCACTTTGGGTAACAGTGAAGAGGGCCGCTGGGTCGATGTCAATTTTTGGGGCAATGAACTAACCTTGCATCAGAGCGAAGAACAACTGCCCAATGTGCGCCACGATGTCGATATGGGCGCCGTCCTCGTCCCGCATTTCGGCATCCACCTGACCCAAGCGGATTTCGACGCCGTGAAAGAACGCATCGCTAGCGCAGGCCTGAACTATATCGACGTCCCGCACCGCCGGTTTAAGGGCGATAAATACGAACAAGAAACCTTCTTCATCGCCGACCCCAATAATAATGTGCTCGAGATTAAAACGATGAAAAACCCTGAGGTTTTGTTTCCGACCTTGTAGGCGCTCTGCGCTGTCGGATTTCGCTTGGCTCTATCCGACCTACAAATTTGTGAAAGAATCGTAGGTCAGCTAGAGCGTAGCGAAAGCTGACAGGCAAAGCCCACTTACCCTGCCAAAACCGCCTCAACCTCCTGCGCCGCCGCCATTAATCGCCGTAAATCGTCCTCCCGCGACAGGCTGTGATCGCCGCCTTTAACCAGCGTATAGGTGATATCCTCACTCTCGATCAGATCGAATAATTTGCGGCTGTGATCGGGCGGGACGGGGATGTCATTTTCGCCCTGCAAAATTCGAATGGGGCCGTGGAAGGCGATGGGGGCGTCCATGATTTGGCAGGCGCGGCCATCGAGGATCAGCTCGCGCGAGATCTCGTAAGGTTCGCCATAATCGCTGGGCTCAAGGTAGAGCCCTTCGTCCATAATTTGCGCGCGGATTTTCTCGTCAAATCTTGCCCACATCAGTTTTTCGGTAAAATCTGGCGCGGGCGCGATCAGTAAAAGCGCACTCACGCGCGTGGGTCTT
>ENA-ORXM01001407-ORXM01001407.1-marine-metagenome-genome-assembly--contig:-NODE-1407-length-33985-cov-6.424914_pt1 | contig 33985 bp, 28 predicted proteins | sample MGYA00237867_ERZ511480 | MGnify/ENA primary metagenome ERZ511480 (study PRJEB26309, sample SAMN06266103) | marine metagenome | isolation source: Algal blade | place: United Kingdom:Sidmouth, United... | reverse complement strand
ACCGCCGCCGCCGCCGTCGCCCTCCTCCTCTTCCTCATCACCCGGGAGGTGCTCCTCCCCGCGGTGACCCTCTGGCCCCGCCTGCGGCACCTGCCCGAAGCCCCCCCCGTGGAGGCGTCCCGCCTCCGCCACTGGCTCCTCGGCCACATGCGCGTCGCGGGCCCGATGGAGGAGCCGACCGCCACCGCCGCCTACCTCTCCCGCACCGCCGCGGCGCTCGGCCACCCGCCCGCCTACGTGTACCGCTTTTACGGGGGGGAGCCGCGGGTGATGCTCGCCACCCCCGCCGCCGTGGCCCACGTGCTCGTCGGGCGGCCGGGCAACTATGTCAAGCCCCGCATGACCGTCGCGATGCTCCGGGGGCTCCTCGGCGAGAACGGGCTGGTGTTGGCCGAGGGGGGGGCGCACGCGCGGCAGCGGCGGGCGCTCGCGCCGCTCTTCCACCACGCCGTCGTCGGCGGGTTTGGGGGGGGGCTCGCGTCAGACGTGGGCGCCCTGCTCGACGGCTGGCTCGGCGGCGCCAGTGGCGCCGGTGACGGCGGCGGTGGCAGTAGCGGCGGCGACGACGACGAGGGCGCGCTGCACGGCGGGCGGGCGGCACGCGGCCGGTCCCGGCACGCTGCCGTACGGCAAGGTCACGCGCGCGGGCATGACCCGGACCGAGGACGACGCTCCCCGCACCGACGGCGGCACGGGGAGCGTCACCGCCCCTCAGCCGTAGCGGTACGGCCGCCCGGCCTTCTCCATCGTCGCGTTGTACGCCTTGAAGATCTCGACGACCTTCGCCTTGGTCTCCGACTCCTGGGCGATCTCGTCCCAGAACGTCTTCGCCGCCGCCTCGACCGTCGCCCACTCCTCGTCGGGGATCGTCGTCAGCTCCATCTTCGGGCCGTTCACGCGAAGGTCCGCCTCGCCGCCCCAGTACCACCACTGTCGGTAGTAGTGGGAGCTGTCCATGGTCAGCTTCAGGAGCTCCTTGAGGTGATCGGGCAGCTCCTCGTAGCGGTCCATGTTGGCGTAGAAGGAACCGGCCCAGGCGCCCGAGATGTTGTTGGTCAGGAAGTAGTTGGTGACGTCGGCCCAGCCGACCGTGTAATCCTCGGTGATGCCCGACCAGGCGATGCCGTCGAGCTCGCCGGTCTGCACGGCCACCTCGATGTCCTCCCACGGCAGGGTGACCGGCACGACGCCGAACTGCGACATGAAGCGACCGGCCGTCGGGAACGTGAAGACGCGCTTGCCCTTCATGTCCTCGAGACTCCGGATCGGGTCCTTGGTGGCGAAGTGGCACGGGTCCCAGGCGCCGGCGGAGAGCCACTTGACGCCCACCTTGGCGTACTCCTCCTCCCAGATCTCGGCGAGGCCGTACTGGTTGAAAAGGACCGGCACGTCGAGCGAGTAGCGGCTCGCGAACGGGAAGTAGCCGCCGAACACGGTGACCTCGGTCGGGGAGGCCATCGAGTCGTCGTCGGACTGCACCGCGTCGATCGTGCCCTTCTGCATCGCGCGGAAAAGCTCGCCGGTCGGCACGAGCTGATCGGCGAAGTAGAGCTCGATCTCCATCTCGTCGCCGGCGATCTTGTTGAACGAGTCGATCGCGGGCTTGATGACGTGCTCGGCGAGCGCGGGGCCGGCGTAGGTCTGCAGGCGCCACTTGATCTTCGACTGCGCGTGCACGGCCGGCGCGCCGAGGATCGTGCCGGTACCGACGGCCGCGGTACCGGCGGCGGCCTTGCTCAGGAACTTCCTTCTGGTGCTCATGGCGATTCTCCCTGGGGTTGTGACGTGCGAAGCGACATCGACGTGCGGACGAACGGTAGGCCGGAGCCACGGCGAGGGCAAGGGCGCGGCACCGCGGCACGGGACATGTGGCGATCGTTCTCGGCGGTACCGCCGGGCTCGGCGCGCTAGTTCCCGTAGACGGTCTGCGGAAGCCACAGCGCGAGCCCGGGGAAGGCCATGACGATCGCGAGCGCGAGGACCATGACGGCGACGAACGGGACGATGGAGCGATAGATGTCGCCGAGCGATATCTCCGGCGGGGCCATCGCGCGCATCAGGAACAGGTTGTAGCCGAACGGCGGCGTCATGTAGGCGATCTGCGTGGTGATCGTGTACAGCACGCCGTACCAGATCAGGTCGAAGCCGAGCGAGCCGACCAGCGGTACGTAGAGCGGGGCGACGATGACGAGCATGGCCGTGTCGTCGAGGAAGGTGCCCATCAGCAGGAAGGAGAGCTGCATCAGCACGAGGATCACCCAGGGGTTCAGTCCGAGCCGCTCGGTGAACAGGTTCTCGATCGCGCGCACCGCGCCGAGCCCGTCGAACACGGCCCCGAAGCAGAGCGCCGCGAGGATGATCCACATGAACATGCAGCTGATCGCGAGCGTCTGGCGCACCGACGTCTCGAACACCGCGTAGCTCAGCCGCCGCTTGAGGATCGCCGCGACGAGGGCGGCGAGCGCGCCGATCGCCGAGCTCTCGACCAGGCTGGTCCAGCCGTTGACGAACGGCACCATCATCGCCGCGAAGATCGCGAGCGGCAGGAGGCCCGCGCCGAGCAGGCGGATCTTCTCCGCCCGCGGCACGTCGCGTTCCGCGGGCGGCAGCGCCGGCCCGAGCTCCGGCTGCAGCCGGCAGCGCACCGCGATGTAGACGACGAACAGCGTCGCCATCAGGAGTCCGGGCACCACGCCCGCGAGCCACAGCTGCCCGACCGGCTGGCGGGCGATCATCGCGTACAGCACGAGCACCACCGACGGCGGCACGAGGATCCCGAGCGAGGAGCCGGCCTGCACCACGCCGGTGACCATGCGCTTGTCGTAACCGCGCTTGAGGAGCTCCGGCAGCGCGATGGTCGCGCCGATCGCCATGCCCGCGACCGACAGCCCGTTCATCGCCGAGACCAGCACCATCAGCCCGATGGTGCCGATCGCGAGCCCGCCGCGAAGCCCGCCCATCCAGACGTGGAACATCCGGTAGAGATCGTTCGCGAGACCCGACTCCGACAGCACGTAGCCCATGAAGATGAACATCGGCAGGGTCAGCAGCGGATACCACTTCATCAGCTTCATCGCCGCCGAGAACGGGAAGTCGGAGCCTCCCGTGCCGTACAGCGTCAGCGCCGCGATCGCCCCGACCGCACCGATCGCGGCGAACACCCGCTGCCCGGTCAGCAGCATGAGCATCATCGAGGAGAACATCAGCACGGCGATGAGCTCGTGGGGCATCAGCTCGCCTTCGCCCCGGACTCGTTCGCCGACTCGATACCCTTCGCCACCTCGAGATCCGCCCGGCGGGGCGGGAGCTCCACGCCACGCAGCGTCGCGATGTCACGGATCAGCTCGGAGAGCGCCTGCAGCAGCATCAGGAGGATGCCCGCGCACATGAGCGACTTGATCGGCCACATCATCGGGCGCCAGGCGCTCGGGCTGCGCTCGCCGTACTCGACGGCGTAGGCGAGGCTGTCGAGCCCGCCGTACAGCATGACCCCGAGGTAGAAGATCAGGAACAGCACCGTGAACGCGTCGACCCAGGCCTTCCGGCGTGTCGACCAGCCCCCGTAGAGGAGATCCATGCGCACGTTCGAGCCGAGCTGCAGCGAGTAGGGTCCGCCGAGGATGAAGTAGGCGATCATCGCGAACTGTGCCATCTCCAGCGTCCACAGCGACGGCAGGAAGAAGGTCTTGGAGATCGACGACCAGAGCAGGATGCCCATCATCCCGAACAGCAGGTACATGGTCATGCGCCCGAGGCGGTAGTTGACCGCGTCGACCACGTGCACGAATCCGAGAAGCGCCTTCGGCACGCTCAGCGAGGCTGCATGTCCATCGAGTCAGTATCGGCCGCCGCGATCGACGACGTCAAGCTCGCGCGTCCCGACGGCGCATCGGCCGCGCACCGGCCTCGCATCAGCAGCCGTTCGCCGTCAGGTAGACCGAGTACAGCGACGTCGTCGCGGTGACGAACAGGCGGTTGCGCTTCGCGCCGCCGAAGGTGACGTTCGAGACGATCTCCGGAACGCGCACCTTGCCGATCAGCGTGCCGTCCGGATCGATGCAGTGCACCCCGTCCTGCGCGCTCGCCCAGAGGCGTCCGGTGGTATCGGCACGGAAACCGTCGAACAGGCCGGCCGTGCAGACCGCGTGCACGGCACTCGCGCCGAGCGAGCGACCGTCGTCCGATACCCGGAGCCTGCGGATGTGACGCGGCCCGTCGAGGTCGTGACTCGCACCGGTGTCGGCGATGTAGAGATACCGCTCGTCGGGCGAGAAGGCGAGCCCGTTCGGCTTGACGAAATCGTCGGCGACGACGGCGATCGAGCCGTCCGGGCCGATCCGGTAGACGTTGCACGGAAGCTCGGACTCGGCGCGGACACCCTCGTAGTCGGTCAGGATGCCGTAGCTCGGATCGGTGAACCAGATCGAACCGTCGGACTTCACGACGACGTCGTTCGGCGAATTCAGGCGCCTGCCCTCGAAGGCGTCCGCGAGCGTGGTCACGGAACCGTCGTGCTCGGTGCGGGTGACCGAGCGCGAGAGGTGCTCGCAGGTGACCAGCCGCCCTTCCCGATCGCGGGTGTTGCCGTTGCCGTTGCGGCTCGGCTCGCGGAACACCGATACCGAACCGTCGGTCTCGTCCCAGCGCATCAGGCGCTCGTTCGGAATGTCGGAGAAGACGAGGTAGCGACCGGCGGCGAACCAGGCCGGCCCCTCGAGCCAGCGCCCCCCGCTCCACAGTCGCTCGACCCGCGCGTGCCCGACGAAGCAGTCGCCGAAGGTGTCCTCGATCGTCTCGAACCCCGTCCCCTCAAGCTCTCCGAACACGTTGTCCGCTCCCTGTCGTCGTCGTTCCGGCCACCGATCGTCGCCTTGAAGAAGGCGCGCTGGTAACGGTATCATCCCCGCTCGTCCCGCGGCCCTTCCGCCCGGCAACCGGCGACTCTCCAGATGGCCCGCAAGACCCGCAGACAGGGCACCGTGACGAGCCGTGACGTGGCCGCCCGCGCCGGCGTCTCGCCGATGACGGTGTCCAGGACGCTGCGCACGCCGGAGCTCGTCACCGTCGGGACGCGTGAACGCGTGGAGTCCGCCGCCCGCGAGCTCGCCTACGTTCCCGACCTGGCCGCCGGCGCGCTGTCGAGCCAGCGCAGCGGGCACGTCGCCGTGCTGCTGCCCTCGCTCCGACACACCGGGTTCCTGCGCACCGTCGACGGACTGTCGGACACGTTGCGCGGACACGGCTATCACATCCTGATCGGCGACAGCTATTACTCGCCCGACGAACAGGTCGAGCTCCTGCGCCTCGTCATCGGCCGCCGGCCCGAGGCGATCGTGCTGGTGGCGAGCATGGACTCGGACGAGGCGCGCGACCTGCTCCGACAATCACGGATCCCGGTCGTCGAGACCTGGGGCCAACCGGCCGAGCCGCTCGACATGGTCGTCGGCTTCTCGCAGCACGAGGCGGGGCGCGCGATGACCGAGTCGCTGGTCGAGCAGGGCTACACGCGCATCGGCTATCTCGCCGGCCCCGCGCACACCGATCCCTACGGCGAGCAGCGCCGACTCGGGCACCTCGAGGCACTCGCCGAACGCGGGCTCGACACGTCGATCCACGTCGTCGTCAGCGACACGCCGATGGAGATCGCCGACGGCGTCAGCGGAGTCTCGACGCTGCGCGAGCGGTATCCCGAGGCCGACGCGCTCGTCTGCGCGACCGACATGACGGCGCTCGGCGCGCTCTCGGAGTGCCAGCGGCGCGGCTGGCGCGTGCCCGAGGACATCGCGATCGCCGGCTGCGGCAACTTCGACTTCGCGGCGAGCCTGAACCCGTCGCTGACCAGCGTGAACCTGCCGAGCTACACCATCGGCGTGCGGACGGCGGAGCTGATCATCGCGCGCATCGGCGGCGAGGAGCAGGGCGATGCCGTCGCGCGACCGCTGGACCTGGGGTTCGAGGTGGTGCACCGCGACAGCACGCGCCGCAAGCCATCCGCCGCGACGGCCACCGCGCACACCGCCTCGCCCGCGGCGGCATCGACCACGGACGGACTCGAGGCGCCGAACATCCATGAGCGGGCACGAAGCGGCGGAGAACGACATGGATAGACCAGGCACGGCACCTGCCGTCGTCATCGTCATGGGTGTCAGCGGCTGCGGCAAGTCGACCATCGCCGAGCTCCTGGCGGCGCGGCTCGGCGGATGCTTCGAGGACGGCGACGAGCTGCACCCGAAGGCGAACATCGACAAGATGTCGAACGGCGTGCCGCTGACCGACGAGGACCGGCAGCCGTGGCTCGAGGCCGTGCGCGATCACGCGGCCGAGGCCGCACGCGAGCACGGGCTCTCGATCGTTGCCTGCTCGGCGCTGAAGCGACGCTACCGGGAGACGCTGCGCGGCGCCGCGAGGCGGGGCGTCGACGCGTCCCCCGACTCGCCCGCCGAGGTGAGCGTCTTTCATGTCTTCCTCGAAGGCTCCCGCGAGCTGATCGCCGCGCGCATGGGCGAGCGCAAGGGACATTTCATGCCCACGACGATGCTCGACAGCCAGTTCGCCGCGCTCGAGTCGCCCGTCGGCGAGCCGCGCGTCGTCGTGGTCGACATAACTCCCGAACCCGAGGCGATCGCGCGCGCCGCGGCCGAGGCGCTCGCGGCGCGGGACGACTTTCCCGCCCCCGACTCCCCACCGGACTCCGATCCCTCATGACACTGCAAGCCTGCGCCATCCATGCCGCGAAGGACCTTCGCCTGATCGAGCTCGAGCGCGTGGAGACGCTCGCCGACGACGCCGTGCGGGTCGCCTACGGGACGGGCGGCATCTGCGGCTCTGACATCCACTACTACCACGAGGGTCGGGTCGGCAACTTCACCGTCAAGGAGCCCCTGATCCTCGGCCACGAGATCGCCGGCACCGTCACCGAGACCGGCGCGGCGATCACCGATCTCGCCGCGGGCACGCCGATCGCGATCAACCCCAACCTGCCGTGCCTCGACTGCGAGAACTGCCTCGCCGGTCGCACCAACCTCTGCCGCGACATGGTCTTCTTCGGCAGCGCCGCCGTCACCCCGCACATCCAGGGCGGGTTCCGCGAGGAGCTGGTGGTGCCGCGCCGCCAGTGCGTGGCCCTGCCCGACGGGTTCGACCTGGCGATCGCCGCGTTCGCCGAACCGCTCGCCGTCTGCCTGCACGCGGTGAACCGCGCCGGCCCCCTGACCCATCGCTCGGTGCTGGTCACCGGCTGCGGTCCGATCGGCTGCCTGACGATCCAGGCGCTCCGGCTCGCGGGCGTGCGCCACGTCACCGCGACCGACGTCGCCGCCGGCGTGCTCGAGACGGCGGCGAGCCTCGGCGCCGACGAGACGATCGACATCGCGCGCGACGCGTCGAGACTCGATGCGTACGAGAGCGGACGCGGGCACTTCGACGCCGCGTTCGAGTGTTCGGGCAACCCGCTCGCGCTCGCCTCCTGCCTGAACGCCGTCAAGCCGCGCGGCACCGTCGTCCAGGTCGGCATGATGCCGCCCGTCGACACCGGCATCCCGATGGGCAGGATCGTCTCCAAGGAACTCTCCCTCGCCGGCACGTTCCGCTTCCACGACGAGTTCGACATCGCCGTCGACGCACTGGTCTCGGGCCGTCTCGACGTCTCCTCGCTGCACTCCGGCACGTTCACCTTCGACGAGGCGGACGCGGCCTTCGCCGCCGCGCTCGACCGGAGCCGTCACATGAAGGTCCAACTGAGGTTCGCCCGATGAGTCATCCGCTGTTCGACCTGTCAGGGCGTCTCGCCCTCGTCACCGGTTCCAGTCGCGGCATCGGGCGTCATCTCGTGCAGGGGCTCGCCGAGGCCGGCGCCGCCGTGGTCGTCAACGGCGTGAACCCCGAGCGGGTCGAGGCGAGCGTCGCGGAGCTCGAGGCACTGGGGTACGTCGCGCACGGGCGCGCCTTCGACGTCACCGACAGCACGGCGATCGAGGCGGCCGTCGCCGACATCGAGTCCTCGATCGGCGCGATCGACATCCTCGTCAACAACGCCGGCATCCAGCGGCGGACGCCGCTGCTCGAGTGCACCGACGACACCTGGGCGGAGGTCATGGCCGCCAACCTCGGTTCGGTGTTCCGCGTCTCGCGCGCCGTCGCCCGGCACATGGTGGAGCGAGGGCGCGGCAAGATCGTCAACACCTGCTCGCTGCAGAGCGAGCTCGGGCGCCCGACGATCGCCCCGTACGCGGCCTCCAAGGGCGGCGTGAAGATGCTGACCAAGAACATGTGCGCCGAATGGGCACCGCACGGCATCCAGGTCAACGGACTCGGCCCCGGCTACTTCGCCACCGAGCTGACCGCCGCCCTGGTCGAGGACGCCGCGTTCAGCGAGTGGCTGTGCAAGCGCACGCCGGCCGGGCGCTGGGGCGATGTCGGCGAGCTGGTCGGCGCGACCATCTTCCTCGCCTCCGACGCCTCGAACTACGTCAACGGGCATATCCTGTACGTCGACGGCGGCATGTCCGCCGTCGTCTGACGGCCCGCCACCGCCCGTCGAACCACCCTCCACGCTCTCTCACCCGGACACCGATACCGCTACATGAGCCAGACGATCCTCCTCATGGGCCCGCTGATGCCGGCCGTCATGGACACGCTCGAGAGCACCTACACGGTGCACCGCCACTGGGAGGCGGACGACGGCGACGCGCTGATCGAGCGCATCGCCGGGGACTGCGCGGGTGTCGTCACGGACGGCGGTCGCGGCGTCTCGAAGGCGGTGCTGGAGAAACTGCCGAACGTCGGGGTCGTCTCGGTGTTCGGAGTCGGCGTGGACGCGGTCGATCTCGACTACTGCCGCGAGCGCGGCCTTCCGGTCACCAACACCCCGGACGTGCTGAGCGACGACGTCGCGGACCTGGCCGTCGCCCTCGCCCTGGCCGTCTCGCGCGACATGATCGTCGCCGATCGCCACGCGCGGGCCGGGCGCTGGGCGAGTCAGGGCGGGCTGCCGCTGACGACGCGCATGAAGGGCAAGCGCGCCGGCATCTACGGCATGGGCAGCATCGGACGCACGCTCGCCAGGCGGCTCGCCGGGTTCGAGATGGACATCGCGTACTGCAACCGGAGCGAGAAGAGGGACTCCCCGCACCGCTTCGTCGCCTCGCTCGAGGCACTCGCGAAGGAGGTGGACTTCCTGTTCGTGACGGCCTCGGCCACGCCGGGCTCGATCGGCTCGGTGAACGCCGCCGTGCTCGACGCGCTCGGCCCCGACGGCTGGCTGATCAACGTCTCGCGCGGTACGCTGGTCGACGAGCCGGCGCTGATCGAGGCCCTGCAGCAGAATCGCATCGCCGGCGCCGGCCTCGACGTCTTCGCCGACGAGCCGAACATTCCCGAGGCGCTGTTCGCGCTCGACAACGTGGTGCTGCAGCCGCACGTGGCGAGCGGCACGCACGAGACGCGCCGGGCGATGGGCCAGCTCGTGCTGGACAACGTCGAGGCGCACTTCGCCGGACGCGATCTGCCGACGCCGGTCGGTTGAGCGAGCGGTGTCGATCCGACGCCGGAACCGGATGGGGCGAGACCATGACTGACGAGCGCGGGACGAACGACGGGAAGGACGGTGGTGTCTGTGGCGGGGGCGCCGACATCGGCCTGATCGGCCTGGCGGTCATGGGGCAGAACCTCGTGCTGAACATGGCCGATCACGGCTTCCGGGTGATCGCCTACAACCGCACGACCGAGAAGATGACCGCGTTCGTCGAAGGCCTGCCCGACGGCGGCCCGATCAGCGGTGCCGAGACACTGGAGGCGATGGTCGAGGGGCTCCGGGCCCCGCGCAAGGTCATGATCATGGTGCGGGCGGGTCGGGCGGTCGATGCCGTCATCGACGAGCTGGTGCCGCTCCTCTCGAAGGGTGACGTCATCATCGACGGCGGCAACTCGAACTTCACCGACACCGAGCGGCGGGCCACCGAGCTCGCCGGCGAGGGACTCCTGTTCGTCGGCGCCGGCGTCTCCGGCGGCGAGGAAGGGGCGCGTCACGGTCCGTCGCTGATGCCCGGCGGTCACGCCGACGCGTGGCCGCTGATCAAGGACATCTTCCAGGGAATCGCGGCGAAGACCGACGCCGGCGAGCCCTGCTGCGACTGGGTCGGGGACGGCGGCGCCGGGCACTTCGTCAAGATGGTGCACAACGGCATCGAGTACGGCGACATGCAGATGATCTGCGAGAGCTACGACTTCATGCGGCGCCTGCTCGGCATGGACAACGAGACGATGGGCGCGACCTTCAACCGCTGGGACGAGGGCGAGCTGAACAGCTACCTGATCGAGATCACCGCCGCGATCCTGCTGTACCGCGACAAGGACGGCGAGGCCACCGTCGACACCATCCTCGACAAGGCCGGGCAGAAGGGTACCGGCAAGTGGACGGCGATCAACGCGCTCGACCTGGGCATCCCGCTGACGCTGATCGGCGAGGCCGTGTTCGCCCGGGCGCTCTCGGCGCTGAAGGACGAGCGCGTGCGCGCGGCGGACGTGCTGGAGGGGCCCGATGCAGGGCGTTCCCTCTCCCCCGAGGACTGGCTCGACGCGCTCGGGCAGGCGCTGTTCGCCTCGAAGATCCTCTCCTACGCCCAGGGCTACATGCTGATGCGGGCCGCGGCGAACGAGTACGGCTGGCAGCTCAACTACGGCGGCATCGCGCAGATGTGGCGCGGCGGCTGCATCATCCGCTCGGCCTTCCTCGACGACATCAAGGTCGCCTTCGACAAGGATCCCGAGCTGGAGAATCTCCTGCTCGACGACTACTTCCGCGATCGTGTGCACCTGGCGCAGAAGAACTGGCGACGCGTGGTCGCCGCCGGCGCGACGCACGGCCTGCCGATGCCGGCGACCGCCGCCGCCCTTGCCTTCTATGACGGCTACCGCAGCGCGCGCCTGCCGGCGAACCTCCTGCAGGCGCAACGCGACTACTTCGGCGCACACACCTACCAGCTTCTCGACGGCACGCCCGACTGGTGCCACACCGACTGGATCGAGAGCGGCGGCGGCGTGTCCAGCAGCACCTACGACGCATAGGGCTCCCCAGCCCCCCGACCGGAGCGATCGATCATGCTGTTCGGCATCTCCCCGCACCTTCCCGCGACACTGCTGCACGCGCTCGCGAGCATGGGACACGGCGACGAGATCGTGCTCGTCGACGCGAACTATCCGGCCGCCTCGGACGCGCGCCACACTCATGTCGGACACGCGATCGAGCTCCCCGGACGCGATCTCGCCGAGGCGGTCGAGGACATCCTCCGGCTGATGCCGCTCGACGCGTTCGTCGAGTCACCGGTGACCCTGATGGCCTCCCCCGGCGCGACCGAGCCGCCCTCGGTGCACCGGGCCGTGAACGCTCTGCTCGAATCGGCACCGGGCGGGCCGTGGACACCCGCCGTCATCGAGCGCTTCGCCTTCTACGAGCGCGCGCGGCAGGCGTTCGTGCTGGTACGGACGCTCGAACGCCGCCCGTACGGCAACGTCGTCCTGACCAAGGGCGTGCTGACACCGGACGGGGCGCTGATGACGCAAGCGCTCGCCAGCGCGGTCGACTGAAGCGGTCAGCCGAGCAGTATCCCGAGCAGCAGAGGCAGGTAGAGCACCGCCCCGAGATGGGTGACGAGGATCAGGCCGGACACCTCGGCGCTGTCGCGTCCGTGCTTCTCGGCGAGCAGGAAGTTGAACACCGCGACCGGCACCGCCGTCTCGATGACGAGCACGCCGCGCGCGACACCGTCGAGCCCGAACAGCGCGGCGACGCCGAAGCCGACGGCCAGCGCGAGCGCCGTGCGGATTCCGGACCACAGGAGGTTCGAGGGGAGCGACTGCGCGCGCATGCCGGCGAGACTGACGCCGAGCGTGATCAGCATCAGCGGGATGACGATCTGCCCGAGCAATGACAGCGTCTCCATCGCGAAGGCGGGCACCGACACGTCGAGCACCCGCGCGGCGATGCCGAGCCAGATCGCGTGCAGGATCGGCGAGCGCAGCGCCCGCCCCGGGTTCGCACTGCCGGCGTAGATCGCCTCCCCGAGCGTGAACAGCAGGATGCACTGCACGGCGAAGAACGTCATCGCGTAGGCGAGTCCCGTCTCGCCGAACGCGAGCAGGCAGACCGGCAGGCCCAGGTTGCCGGTGTTGCCGACCACGTGGGCGACCGACAGTCGCCAGTCCTTGCCCGCGGCGCGCAGCATCAGCACCACGAGCGGGGCGAACACGACGTGCACGGCGAGCGTCGCGAGCGCGAGCGTGCCGAGCGCCTCGAGCGAGACCTCCGCCGTCGCGAGGGTGTGGAACAGGAGTGCCGGCAGGCTCACGTTGACGACGAGCGTCGTGACGAAGTCGAGCGGAAAGGCCGGCCCGCACCGCTGCCAGGCGAGACCGACGAGCGCGAGGCAGGCACCGGGCGCGAGGATCGAGAGGATCTGCAGGGCGAGCTCGATCACGGGTACCGAGGCGGGAGGGTGACGGGGCGGAGAGTATACTGAGGGGCTCGCACCGAGCGTCGCACGCCGCGACCTTCCCGGTGCCTCCCCCTCGATCCGCCCTTCCCCGAACACGTCCCGCCGCGCGACGTCGCCCGCTCGTCGCCACTCGCCACCGCTTCACTGTCGTGGTGCCGCCCCCCGCTTCCCCGAGACGCCCGTGACCCGATCGCACCTCGCGTTGCTCGTCCTGATCAACGTGCTGTGGGGGTTCAACTTCATCGCGGGCAAGGAGGGCACGGCGACGTTCGGACCGCTCCTGTTCATCGCCCTGAGGTTCGCGATCGTGCTCGTGCTGCTCGCGCCGTTCATCCGGCGTGTACCCGGGCAGATGCGCGAGGTGCTGGCGATCGGCCTCGTGCTCGGCGTCGGCCACTACGCGTCGATGTTCTACGCGATCCACGTCGCGGGCTCGCTCTCCTCGGTCGCGATCGCCTCGCAGCTGACGGTGCCGTTCTCGACGATCCTCGCCATCGTCTTCCTCGGCGAGCGCATCCGGCTGGTGCGGGCGCTCGCGATCGGCGCCTCGTTCGCCGGCGTCGTGGTGATCGGACTCGCGCCGATCGGCGGACCCGATCACCTGCTCGCGCTCGGGCTGACGGCACTCGCGTCGGCGGCGATGGCGACGGCGGCGATCCTGATGCGCCGCCTCGAAGGCGTCGGCACGTTCAACCTGCAGGGCTGGATCGCGCTCTGCGCGACGCTCGCGATGACGGTGCTGACGCTCGCGCTCGAGCGGCCGGACTGGACGGCGCTGCGCGCGATACCGCTCGAGGACTACTGGTCGACGGCGTACTCGGCGGTCGGCGCGACGGTCGTCGGCCACGGGCTGCTCTACTGGCTCCTGCAGCGCTACCCGGTGAACGACGTCGCGCCGTTCATCACGCTGTCGACGCTGTTCGCGATCGGGTTCGGCATGTGGCTGCTCGGCGACCCGCTGACGCCACGCATCGCGATCGGCGGTGCGCTGACGCTCGTCGGGGTCACCGTCATCGCCATCAGGAACGCCGCCCGCTCGGCCCCGAGCGGGGTACGCGTGCCGCGCTGAGCGCTACCGCGCGATGTCTTCCTGGACGATGTCGCCGGTGCGCGGATCGAGATAGGTCGTGACGCTCTCGCCCTGCACGTTCATGCCGGTGACCTCGTAGCAGTTGCCGTCCGAGACGCCCATGTTCTCGACCGTGTAGCCGAGCGTCTCGACGCGCTCCTGCACCGCCTCGGGCTGCATCCACGAGTCGTCCCGCGCCTCGCCGCACACCGGGCTCTCGGCGAGGACGCCGGTTCCGAAGGTGGCGGCGACGGCGCACACGGTGCCGGACAGCGCGATGCGCAGGGTGCGTGATGTCTTCATGGTTCGGTTCTCGTCCGTCGTTCGGAGGACCGGTCGGGATTTCCCGCCCGGGCGGGGGACACGCTACGGGCGCGGACGGGAGCACGGCAAGTTACCGTCCGTTCGTCTGCGGAACGGTCACGGGAGCCTGGAGACGAGGCCGCCCCGCGCTCAGAACAGCGGATCGGGAAGCGGCTTCGACAGCGGCGTGACCCATCCGGTCACGGGGTCCCCGCGGCGCACCTCGGTCAGGTCGGCGAGCCGGTCGACGAGCGGCTGCGGATCGCGCGTGTCGAGCGAACACGACGTGTCGACATGGACGGCGACGTCGCGCGTGCCGCCCGCACCGTGCTCGGTCTCGAGAAACTGCGCGAACTGCCAGATCATGTCGGGAACGCAGGCCATCTTGTGCGCCTGCTGTCTCGTCAGGTGATCGTACGGATCGACGACCCGTCGCGTGCCGTCGTCGAGGAGCACGTGGAACATCGCGCGTCCGCGCTTCGAGCGCAGCTTCATCCGCCAGGCGAAACGGTGCCCGTCCTCGTTCCAGGCGACGTGGCCGGGCGCGAGGTGATGACGGAGCGGCACGACGATCTGCGCGACGAGCCAGAGACTGACCAGCGCGACGACGAAGGCCGCCGCCCAGGGCGCGCGTCGCGATGCCGCGCGCGAGCCGTTCGCCCCTTCCACGTCCGCCGCGGGACACGCGAGCGCGGTGAAGCGCATCGCCCGTCCGCGGGCCTGCAACCAGCGCAGCACCTGACGCGGCCAGTCCGGATCGAACAGCATCAGCGTCGCGGCGAACGTGATGTACGGGAAGATGCCGATGTCGAACACGAACGTGTTGATGACGTGGAACACGCCGTAGATCGCGAGCACCGCCAGCCGGGTCCGCCGCCAGAGCAGGAGCGGCGCACCGAGCAGGTGCAGCGCGATCGCCCCGTAGCTGGCGGCCATGATGCCCGGGTCCTGCGTCAGCCACTGGAAGACGGCCGCCTCGTCGGCGCTCGCCTCCGTCATCCACAACCGCATGGGCTCGAGATTCAGCCAGTCGTACGTGAGCTTGGCGAGGCCGGCGTGGACCAGCACGATCTCGAGCTGCGCGCCGATCCAGAAGCGCCCCCAGTTCGGCACGGTGTCCGCGGCGAGTGCCGGTCGGCGGCGCGCGTCGAGCGACCAGAGGCTGTGCGCCGGCACGAACACGAGGATCGCGGCGAAGATCAGCGCCAGGTAGAAATGGTTCAGGTACAGCGCCTGATCGAGCAGGAACAAATAGCCGAAGGTCAGTACCAGCAGGACCGCCGAGACGCGGTAGAACAGCCCGAGCATGACGCCCGCGGCGGCGAGCGCCATGACCACGAACACGAGCTCGAGCCCCACGCCGGGCAGCAGCCGCACCCACTCGAAACGGTGGTACTTGAACAGGAGATCCGTCTCCCGATACAGGCAGTCCAGGCACAGAAAGGCGCCGTAGTTGATCGCCTCGAAGAGCATCAGCGCACCGAACGCGATCCGGAAGACGGCGAGCGAGCTCGCGTCGACCGGGCGGAACAGCAGCCGCTCGATCAATGCCGGCACGGTCCGCCGTCCCGCTCGGCGCCCGGAGGGAGCGTGGTGCGGATCACGCTTCGGGGAGCGGCGTTGAAGACGGGATCGCCACCTGCCGCCGTACGGGCAGACATCCTCTCGTGCCCCCGTTCCGCCGAGTCGCTCGGGCTCGCGGCGGGACCGATGGCCTCACGCTCCGAAAGGGACCTCTCCATGCCCGAAATTGTCGCACGATCGGCCACCTCACGGCTCTCCGCCACGCGTGCGCCACGCGGGCGATCCACAGCCTCGCGGCGGGCGGCCTGCACGATCGCGCTGGCGACGACCTGCGCGCTCGCGTTGCCCGCGCAGGCCGACGACATCGATGTCTACACCGCGCACATCGCGGCGCAGAAGAAGCCGAACGTCCTGTTCGTGCTCGACTACTCGGGCAGCATGACCCAGGACATCGCCAACGGCAACGCCTCGATGTCGGGGTTGCCGACGAAGATCGATGTCCTGCGCGAGGCGATGGATCAGGTGCTGCTCGACAACGTCGGCCGGATCCATGCCGGCATCGGATCGATCTACGACGGCAGGGCCTCGGGCGTGCGCTGGCCGGTCTCCGACCTCGCGGCCGACGCGCACGACATCGACGGCGACATCCCGGCCGGTGCGCTGAGCGCGCGCGAGGCGATGCTGACCCAGCTCGAGCGCCGCGACGCGAACGGCGCGACCCGTACCGTCAACGCCCTCGTCGAGGCCGCGATGTACTTCCGTGGTGCCCCGGTCGTGAACGGCGGGGCCAACCCCCGCAACTCGTGGCACTCCCGCCCCGACACCTGGGACGCGGCGGCCGGTCGCTACTCGGGCGGCAACCCGAGTGCCGCCATCCCGGCGAGCTACACCCCCGACGACGCCTACTGGCGCGACGTCTACCTGGCGGGCGACTTCGGCTGGTGCTCCGACTACAGCGAGTCCGGCGGCGGCAGTCCGGGAGGGGTCAACCGATGCGCCGGAAAGACGACCTACGACTGCACGTTCCAGCCGGCCGGCAGCTGGGACGGCGAAGGCAACTCCAAAGACTACGCGGCGCACACCAGCTGCCGCTACGAGCATCCGGATCACTGGGACGGGGCGAACTACAATTCGCCGATCGGCGGACAGTGCGAGACGAACGCGATCGTGCTGATCTCGGACGGCCTGCCCGATCGCTACGACGACAACGACTCGCTCCGCGACGTCATCGGCATGGATCCGTCGGAGTGCGAGGACCTGGGCCCGAGCATCTTCTCCCGATCCACGCAGGGCAAGAACGGGGACTGCGGACCGGAAGTCGTCCGCCAGCTGGCCGAGAACCCGCAGATTCCCGACATCGCCGACAGCGTCGTCAAGACCTACACGGTCGGTTTCGGTGTCGACGGCATCGGTCAGGAGTATCTCGACCTGCTGGCGAGTGCCGGCAAGGGAGACTCGTACTCCGCCTCGAACGGCGCGGAGCTGAGCGCGGCGCTCGGCAGCGCGATCAGCGATGCCATCGGCGGCTCCGAGAGCTTCGTGGAACTGTCCGTCGATGTCGACAAGGCCTCGTTCTCGCACGACGATCAGGCCTACTTCAACCTGTTCACGCCGAGCCCGCAGCGGGCCTGGTCGGGCAACCTGAAAGGCTACTTCGTGGACGCCGACAGCTTCCGCGGCATCGACGGCGACGAGGCGATCGTGAGCGACGAGCGAGGATCACGCTTCGTCGACACCGCGCAGAGCTTCTGGTCGGACGCCCCGGACGGGGACTCGGTCTCGGCCGGCGGCGCCTCCGAGCAGATCGTCACGGGCGGGCGCAACCTCTACACCTGGCTCGGCGACGAGGTGAACATCGGTCCCGGCGGGACGTCGCTGTCGCTCGCCGACAGCCACCGGCTCGACGCCGGCAATGCCGCCCTGAAGGCCGCCGCGCTCGGCCCCGGGGTCACCGCTGCCGAGCGCACCGCGGCACTCGACTGGCTGCAGACGGCCCCGATGGGCGATCCGCTGCACAGCAAGAGCGTGAGCGTCGACTACGGCGATCGACAGGTCGTCTACGTCATGACCAACCAGGGCCTCCTGCACGCGATCGACGCGACCGACCCGAGCGCCCTGGGCAGCGGCAACGGCGGGGGCGATACCGCCGGGGGCGGCGAGCTGTTCGCGTTCATGCCGGCCCGCCTGCTGCCGAACCTGCCGCTGCTCCGGGCGAACCCCGTGGGCGACGATCACGTCTACGGGCTCGACGGCTCGACGACGCGATGGCACGACGATGCCAACAACGACGGCATCGTCAACGGCACCGACACGGTCATGCTGATCGTCGGCATGCGTCGCGGCGGAGAGGCGTACTACGCGCTCGACGTGACCCGGCCCCGGCAACCCGTCCTCAAGTGGGTCATCGACAGCTCGACGCCCGGCTTCGCCGAACTTGCCCAGAGCTGGTCGCGGGCGTCGCTCGTGAGCGTGCGTCGCGGCGGAACGAAGGAGCGCGTGCTGATGTTCGGCGGCGGCTACGATCCGGCGCTGGACGACACGAGCGCGGCGACCCCCTCGCGCGGCAACGCGATATTCGCGGTCGACCGGAGCGGAGATCTCGTGCGGAAGTTCACCCACCCGCAGATGGTGCACGCGCTCGCCGCCGACCTGACCGTGATCGACAGCGACGCGGACGGGCTCGCCGACCGGATCTACGCGGGCGATCTCGGCGGCCAGGTCTGGCGGATCGACTTCGACGACATCGCCACGAACGCGGACTCGCGCGTGACGCTCCTGGCCGACCTCGACGACGGGACCCACCAGCCGTTCTTCTACGCGCCGAGCGTCGCGCTGAACCGCGATGCCTCCGGCGACGTCCTGACGGTGGCGCTCGGCTCGGGCAACCGCACGGAACCGCTCGACGACAGCTCCGCGAACGCCTTCTTCGTGCTTCGCGACACCGATGTGGACAAGGGCGTTCCGGCGACCGTCGGCGCATCGCTGCAGACGGCGGACCTGCACGACGCGACGGATGCCGACACGGCACCGGCCGCCGCGGGCGAGAGCGCCGGCTGGCTCGTCCGGCTCGCTCCCGGCGAGAAGTCGCTGTCGCGCGTCGTCAGCTTCGAGGGGCAACTCCTGGCGACGACGTTCGCCCCGGAGGCGGGTGCCGGCGACGCCTGCTCGTTCGAGACGACGCGACGCTTCTACCGGATGGACCTGCTCACCGCCGCCGCGGAGCTCGGCAGCACCACCGACGACCCGACGGATACCGACACCTCCTACCGACGCTGGCGCCGGCTGGACGGCGGAGGCATCCCGAGCACGCCGGTCGTGCTGTTCCCGAAGGGCGCGAGCACCGTGCAGATATTCGTGGACAAGGAACGCGTCGACGCGATCGAGCAGCGCCTGACACGCGTCTACTGGCACGCGAAGTGACCCCGTCGGACGAAGTCCGGGCTCAACCGGAGACCGCCTTCGTCCGATAAGGGGTTCGACCCCGTGTGCCCGACACGACCCGGACCTCGCCGATCTGCATGGACATCTACCCCCTCCTGAAGCGCCTCGTCGACTTCGACGGCTCGGATCTGTACCTGGCCACCGGCGCTCCGCCGAGCGCGAAGTTCTCCGGCGAGCTGACGCCGCTCTCGGAGACGCCCTTCGTGCACGGCGAGGTCGAGGCGATCGCCCGCTCGGTCATGAACGAGGAGCAGTGCGAGGAGTTCGATCGGGAGCTCGAGATGAACCTCGCGATCTCCCCGGAGGGCATCGGCCGCTTCCGGCTCAACATCTTCAAGCAGCGCAACGAGGTCTCGCTCGTCGCGCGGAACATCCAGACAGAGATCCCGCGCTTCGACGATCTCGGCCTGCCGGAGATCCTGAAGGAGGTCATCACCGCCAAGAACGGGCTCGTGCTGTTCGTCGGCGGCACGGGCTCGGGCAAGTCCACCTCGCTCGCGGCGCTGATCGATCACCGCAACGCGTTCAAGGGCGGGCACATCATCACGATCGAGGACCCGGTCGAGTACGTTCACCCGCACAAGAAGTGCATCGTCAACCAGCGCGAGGTGGGCGTCGACACGATGAGCTTCCACGCCGCGCTGAAGAACACGCTCCGCCAGGCGCCGGACGTGATCCTGATCGGCGAGATCCGCGACCGCGAGACGATGGAGCACGCCGTCGCGTTCGCCGAGACCGGGCACCTGGCGATCTCGACCCTGCACGCGAACAACGCCAACCAGGCGATCGACCGGATCATCAACTTCTTTCCCTCGGAGAACAAGGCGCAGCTGCTGCACGATCTCGGCAACAACATCCGCGCGATCGTCTCCCAGCGGCTCGTGCCGACCGTGGACGGCAAGCGCTGCGCCGCGATCGAGATCCTGCTCGGCTCGCACACGATCAAGCAGATGATCATGAAAGACCAGCTCTCGGACATCAAGGAGGCGATGCTGAAGTCCGAGAACCAGGGCATGAAGACGTTCGACAGCGCGCTGTTCGATCTGGTGCGCGAAGGTCGCATCACCGAGGAGGAGGCGCTGAAGAACGCCGACTCCGCCAACAACCTTCGCCTCCGGCTCAAGCTGACGGCCAAGAGCGCGCCCGAGGAAGACGCGAGCGATCTGATGCTGCGCGGACAGCCGCCGAGCGACACCACGGCGAAGCCGTCGGACGAGGACGGTGCCGCCGACGAGACGGGCGCCGCCACCGATGACGAGCGTGCCGGGGACGCGGGCACGCAGGCGACGTCCGACAACGACATCCACGCGATGATGACCGCCCGCATGGGCGACGGGGCCGCGGCCAACGACCCAGCCGACGCCGCGGCACGCGCGGCGAAGGCGGCCGAGAAGCTCGCCGCGATGCGTGCGGCGAAGGCGGCGAGCGCCGCCGCCCCGACCGCACCGGCGGGCGACGCCGGCGGACTCGCCTCGGCGGCGGAGGCGTTCGAGCTCTCGCTCGAGCCCACCGAGGAGCCCGAGGAGCCGCCCGAGCCGGGGGCGGAGAACGCGGACGAGCTGCCGCAGATGGGCATGGGGCGCGTCGGCTGACGCTGGGTTTTCGTACGGTCATGCGGCCATCGGGGCGCGACAGGGCGGTATGCTGTCGCCCGCACGGACACCGACACCCCGACTCCGCATGGCCGGTCACCCGACCCCGTTCCGTTTCGTCCACACCGCCGACCTGCACCTCGACTCCCCGCTGAAGTCGCTGGCCAGTCGCGACGCCGCGCTGGCCGAGGCCGTCAGGACGGCGAGCCGCAAGGCCCTCGCCCGCACGGTCGACCTGTGTCTCGACGAGGCGGTCGACGCGCTCCTGATCGCCGGAGATCTCTACGACGGCAGCCAGCGCAGCATGCACACCGCCGCGGCGCTGACGCGCGAGATGAAGCGTCTGCACGAGGCGTCGATCCCGGTCTGCGTGATCCAGGGCAATCACGACGCACGCTCGCACATCACGCGCGAGCTCGCGCTGCCGCCGAACGTGCTGACCTTCACCGGTCGCGGCGGCACGCACCTGATCGGCGACGGGCGCGCGGCCGTGCACGGTGTCAGCTTCTCCAGGCCCCACGCGCCCGAGTCGCTGCTCCCGAAGTTTCCCCGGCCCTCGCCGGAGTGCTGGAACGTCGGCCTCCTGCACACCAGCCTCGCCGGTGCCGAGGGACACGACGCCTACGCCCCGTGCTCGCTCGAGGAGCTCGTCGGGTTCGGCTACGACTACTGGGCGCTCGGGCACGTGCACAAACGCCGCGTGCACCGCGAGGACGCGCCGGCCGTCGTCATGCCGGGCAACCCCCAGGGGCGCGACATGGGCGAGGAGGGGGCGCGCAGCGTCACCCTCGCGACGCTCGAGGAGGGTACGCCCGTACGGCTCGAGGAGCATGTCGTCGGGCCGGCGCGCTTCGAGCGACTCGCCCTCGAGCTGAGCGCCGAGGACGACTGGCAGAGCCTCCTCGGACGGCTCGAGACGGCGCTCACCGAACGCCGCGATCGCCTCGACGTCGAGCAGCTGATCCTTCGCGTCGAGCTCCACGGTCGCTCCCCCCTCGCCTGGCGCATCGCCCGCGATCGGGACCTGCTCCGAACCCTCCTTCGGGAGACGGCGGAGGGGCTCGAGGGCACCTGGGTCGAGAAGGTCTCGAGCACGGTGCGTCCGCCGGAGCACTCGGCAGCCGCCGACGCGGGTGGGCTCGAACCGGTGCTCGGGCGGCTCGAGGCGCTGATCGACGACGAGCTACTCGCCTCCCCGGAGCTCGGCCGGCAGGTCGAGCAGGAGCTCGGCGAGTTCCTGAAGAAGCTCCCGAGGGAGCTTCGCCACCTGCTCGGCGACGACGAGGCGGCGAGCGCCGCGCGGGTCGAGACGCTCCTGCGCGAGGGTAGCTCGGAGCTGTTGATGCGGATCGGCGCGGCGACGGACGCGGACGCCGCGGGCACGGGTGCCTGAGCCGTGCGTATCGAGCGGCTCGACCTCGTCGCCTTCGGTCACTTCACCGATCACACGCTCGACTTCGGCGGGCCGGCGGCGAGCGGGGGGGATCTGCACCTCGTCTACGGACCGAACGAGGCGGGCAAGTCGACCACCCTCGCGGCGATCGGAGAATTGCTCTACGGCATGCCGCACCGCTCGTCCTGGGCCTTCCGACACGACAACGCGGTGCTCGAGATCGGCGCGCGCCTGGCCACCGAGGCAGGCCCCCTCGAGGTGCGCCGACACAAGAACCGTCTCGTCGACGGCGAGGGCCGCGCGCTCGAGCCACACGCGATCGACACGCACGGGCTCGGGCTCGAGGAGTACCGCGCACGCTTCTCGCTCGACGAGCGGACGCTCGAGAAGGGCAGCGACGCGATTCTCGAGCAGCAGGGCGAGCTCGGAGCGGCGCTGTTCTCCGCCGCGGCGGGGCTCGCCGATCTCGGTGCCAGGCTCGAGCGTGCGATGGAACCGGCCGATGCCTTCTACCAGCCGAGAAAACGCACGCAGATCGAGCTCATCGCCCTCAAGGCGCGGCTCGCGGAGATCGATGCCGAGCTCGCCGCACGCGACGTCGACACCAAGGCCTGGGCGGCGCTGCGCTCGGAGGCCGATGCCGCGCGTGAGCGGCACGCCAGGCAGGAGGGACTAGTCACCGAGCTGCAGGGCGAGGTCGCGGCGCTCGAGCGCCAGCTCCGGGCGCTGTCCGCCGCCGAGCGCCGCCGCCGGCTCAGGGCGAGGCTCGAGGGCGGCGAAGCCCTGCCCGAACTGCCGGAGCTCGGCGCCGAGGGAGCGCTCGAGAGGCTCGGCGAGGAGCTCCTCGTCCACGCCAGGGCACGAAGCGAGCTCGAGGCGCTCGAGGCGCGTCTCGCCGAGCACGGCGCCGAGCGCGACGCGCTCGCCGTCGACGAACCGGTGCTCGCTCGCGGCGACGCGGTCGACGCGCTCCGCCGGGAACGGCTTCTCGTCGCCGAACGCCGTGGCGAGACACCGACCGCTCGCGAGGCGCTCGGGCGCTCGGAGCATCAGTGCCGCGCGCTGCTGCGCCGGCTCGAGCTGCCCGATGACGCCGAACCGCTCGATGTCGCCGTCCCCGAGGACGTCATCGAACGGCTCGAGACGCTCGCGCGGGAGCGGGCCGCGCTAGTCACCGCCCGCGACAGTGACCGACGCGAGCTCGATGCCCTGGGCGCGTGGGCGCGGTCCGACGAGGCAGGGAGCGAGCGCGCCGGTGTGCCGCAGGGGGCAACGAGCTCGACGCCAAAGGGGGTATCGGCAGGGACGTCGAGCGAGGCGTCGCTGCCCGACACGACCGTACTCGCCCGCTTCGTCGAGCAGCTGGTCGAGCGCGCCCCGGGTATCGGCCTCGAGGCGCTGGCGGCGCGGCGCGACGACATCGCCCTCGCCGTCGCGCGGGCTCTCGACGCGCTGAGACCGTGGCGTGGCGAGGCGGCGGCGCTGATCCGGCTCGCCACGCCCGAACCGGCCGAGCTCGCGGCGTTCGAATCCCGCCAGAGCGCACTCGAGACCCGCGCCCGCACCCTCGACGAGGAGGCGCGCCGTCACCGGGAGGGCATGCGGGCGAACGACGAGGCTCGTTCGACGCTCGCCGCGACCGGCCTCGTCGACGACGCGCGCCTGGCCGCGCTCAGGGAGGAGCGCGGCGCTCGACTCGCGGCGCTGCGCGAGGCGATCGGCGAGAGCGTGCCGGCGGACGCGCTGCTCGAGCGGCTGGTCGCGCTCGAGCGGAGCCTGGACGCGCTCGACGCGGCCGCCGAGGCGCGTGTCGCCCACGGTGACGCGCTCGCCCGGCTGCGCGCGCTCGATGCCGAACGCGCCGCGCTCGAGCGGGAAGGCGAACGTCTGCGTCACGAACACGAGGCACACGCGGCGAAGAGCGCCGCACTCGAGAGCGAGGTCGCCACCACCGCCTCCGGGCTCGGACTGGAAGACGCGACGCTCGCCGCGGTATCGGCGTGGCTGCCGCGGCGCGAGGCGGCGCTGCTGCGCGTCGAGGAGCTTCGCGACGTCGAGGCGAAGCTCGGGCGCGCCCGCGCCGATGTGAAAGCGCAGGCCGAACGCCTCGGCGGACTGCTCGCGCCGCTGCTCCCGGACACGCCGCCCGCGACCCTTCTCGCCTGCCCGCTCGAGGAGCTCCTGCCACTCGCTCGCGAGTCGCTCGCGAGGCTCGAGCGCGAGCGCGAGCGGCGTGTTCGGCTCGCCGACGAGCGCCGCGAGCACGCCGCCGCTCGCGATCGACGGCAGCACGCGCTCGAGGAGGCCGAACAGCGACTCACCGATTGGGAGGAACGCTGGGCACGGGCCCACGAGGCCCGTCCGGCGCTCGACGGCGATGTCGAGACGACGATCGGCCGGCTCACGCTCTGGCGCGAGCTCGGACGCGAGGCACGGGTACTCGAGGAACGACGGGCGAACCTCGCCACGCTCGAGCGAGCGCTCGAGGGCTTCGCGCGACGGGCCGCCGAGGTGCTCGACGCGCTCGACGCGCTCGACGCGACCGTCTCGGCGGACGAGCCCGCGAGCGATCCGACGGCAGCCGTGGTCGCGCTCGAGCGCCGCCTGGAAACGGCCCGCCGCGCCGCCGACACCGCGGCGGCGCTCGATACCAAGATCGCCTCCGCGCGCACGCGGCGCGACGCGGCGCGCGACGAGCTCGCCCCACTCGCCCGTCGTCTCGAGTCGCTGCGCGAGTGTGCGGCGCTCGAGGATGTCGCGGCGCTCGGTACGCTCCTCGAGCGCCTGCGCGAGCGCCGCGAGCTCGAGGCGCGGCTCGAGGAGACCGAGGCCGATCTTCGCGACGCGCTCGCGAGCGACGATATCGACACGGCGCTCGCCTCCGGGGACGCCCCCGAGCGGGACGCGCTCGAGACGACGCTCGCGGCACGGCGCGAACGGCTCGAGGCCGAGCGGCGCGAGCTGCTCGAGTGCTTCTCGGCGATGAAGAGCGGCGAGCGCGAGCTCGCGACCCTCGACGACAACGCCGCCGTCGCGACCTTGCAGGCCGAGCGGGCGAACGTGCTGCACGAGATCGAGACGCGCGCGCTCGACACGCTTCGCCTGAGGCTCGGGCGACTGGCGTTGGAGGCGGGGCTCAACCGCTTCCGCGAGCGCCATCGGAGCGGCATGATGGAGCACGCCCGCCGCGCCTTCGTCGCGCTGACCGACGGGCAGTTCGAGGATCTCCGGGCACGACCCGACGAGCGCGGGCGCGACCGTCTGGTCGGCGTGCGCACCGACGGCAGCGTGCTCGACACCGCGCGCATGTCGACCGGCACCCGCCTGCAGCTGTTCCTCGCGCTGCGCGTGGCCGCCTGGCACGAGTACGCCGAGAAGCGCGTGCCGCTGCCCTTCGTCGCCGACGATGTCCTCGAGAGCTTCGACGAGCGGCGCACCGCCGCCGCCTTCCGGCTGATGGGCGACATGGCTCGGCACGGCCAGGTGATCTACCTGACCCATCACCGTCATCTGGTCGACATCGCGCGGCGCGAGACGACGGGCCTGCGCGTGCACGAGCTGCCGCCGCGCGGTCTGCCCGCCACCACCCGAGCCGAGGCCGAACCGGCGGCGAGCGCGGGCGCGCCGGCCTGATGCCCGTCCTCCCGTGAGCTCGGCGAGCGCGGGCCGCGTCCGGGCCCCACTGCTCATCGACAACACCACCGCGCGGCGTCTCTGGATCGAGCGCCAGGGTCTCGCCACGCCGCCCGCCGCGAGCCGCTCCACGGCGGCGGCCGCGTCCGTCGTGGACGCGCTCGGCATGGTCCAGCTCGACCCGATCCGCACCGTCGCCCGCGCTCACGAACACATACTCTGGAGCCGCTGCAGCGGTTGTCGTCCGGCCGTCTTCGAGCGCTTGGTGAAGGCGCGGCACGTGTTCGAGCACTTCAGCCACGACGCGGTGATCCTGCCGATGGCCCTCTGGCCGTACTGGCAGCGCCAGCGCGAGCACCGTGCCCGCGCCTACGAGCGCGGTGCCTGGGGTCAGAGCTTGCCACCCGAGAGCGTGCGGACGGACATCCTTCGACGCATCGAGCGCGAGGGCCCGCTGTGCTCTCGGGATTTCGATACCGACGGCGGGCGAACGGGGGCCTGGTCCAAACCCGCCCACAAGCTCGCCCTCGACTGGCTCTGGCTCGGCGGCACGCTCGCCGTCAGCCACCGACGGGGGTTCGTCAAGCACTACGATCTCGTCGAGCGCGTCATCCCCGAGGAGTTTCGCTTGGAAAGCCGCGACGACGCGGTGCAGATCGATCACCTCTGCCGCACGGCGCTCGAGCGGCTCGGCGTCGCGAGCGCCGGTGAGCTGCAACGGTTCTGGGACGCCACCACGGCGGCCGAGACGCGCGACTGGATCACCTCGCATCGCCACGAGCTCGTCGACGTTCTCGTCGAGGCGGTGGACGGTCGGTGGGTGTCGGCGCTCGCCGCACCGAACATCGAGGCGCGGATCGCCGCCCTGCCCGAGCCCGGACCGCGACTGCGCATCGTCAATCCCTTCGACCCGCTCGTGCGCGATCGCACCCGACTCACGCGTCTGTTCGGGTTCGACTACCGCATCGAGATCTACGTGCCGCCGTCGAAGCGTCGCTACGGCTACTACGTGTTCCCGCTGCTCGAGGGCACACGCTTCGTCGGGCGTGCCGAGATCCGAACCGAGCGCGCCGAGGATCGACTCGCGGTGAGGGGGCTGTGGCTCGAACCCGGCGTGCGGCTCGGCAAGGGTCGGCGCGCGCGTCTGCTGGCCGAGCTCGAACGCTTCGCCCGGCTCGCCGGCGTGGCGGCGATCGACGACTCGTGGCAGGCCCTCGGCCCTCAGGCGTGAGCGCTCGTGCGCGGGACGGAAGCGGAGGCTCGCCCGCCGCACGAACGCCGCTCTCCTCCACCGCTCAGTGCATCGTCACCGTGACGACGACGCCGAGCATGACCAGCGCGACCCCGGCGAGCTCCGTCGGCGAGGGCCGCTCGCGAAACAGCAGCCACGAGCTGAGCACCGCGAAGACGAGCTCCACCGACCCGACCGCCTTGACGTAGGAGGCGTTGACGAGGGTGAAGGCCGTGAACCAGCAGGCCGAAGCGCCCGCGCCGCTCGCCCCCGCCAGCAGTCCGGCACGCCACGCCCGTCGCACCCGCGTCAGCTCGCCCGGTTGGAAGATCCCGAGCCCGAGCGCCGTCAGCGCGCTCTGCACGCCGAGCGCGAACACCAGCGTGAACGCCGCCCGTAGCAGAAAGTGTCCGTCGCCGAGCGCGAGCGACGCCCCTCGGTAGCAGACGGCGGACACGGCGAACATCGCGCCCGACAGCAGGCCCATCGCGATCACCTGTACGCGCCTGTCCGGGGCAGCGATCGGTCCGCGCGCCGATTCCGCTCCCGCACCCGTGCCGACACCAGCACCGGCACCGACACTCGTACCCGTACCCGTAGTACCCGTGGCGGTACTCGCACTCGTGCTCGTGCTCACGCCCGCCGCGGCACCGCTTCGCCGCAGCGAGACGGACACCACGCCGAGTACGGTCAGCACGACGCCCACGAGTCCACCCGCACTGACCCGATCCCCGAGGAAGAGATACCCGAACGCGGCCGTCTGAATCCCTTCGGTCTTGGAGTAGGTCGTGCCGACCGCGAAGCTGCCGTGAGAGAAGGTCGCGATCAGCAGCGCGGTTCCGGCGATCTGGGCGATACCACCGATGGCCGCCATCGAGACGAAGCGGAGGTTCGCTTCCGGCCACGGCGCGTTCGAGCCCGCGAACACGATACCGAGCCAGATCAGCGCGAACGGGAGCCCGTAGAGAAAGCGTGTCGCCGTCGCCCCCTGGGTCGAGAGCCGCGCGGTCAGACGCTTCTGCAACGAGGAGCGCAGGTTCTGCAGAAACGCCGCGGCGATGCTCATGCCTACCCAGATCGCCATCGACTGACCTCGCTGTCGGGCATCCGGGACGCCAAGGGGAGCTCATCGACGCAGTATCGCGCGTCCGCCGTGCGCCGTCACCGTCCAAGGGGGGCGAGAGGACGGGCACGTTCTCTGCTCTCTCGCGGCTCGACGAACTCTCTCTCACGGCTCGACGAGCTCGGCACGGGGCGAGCGACGGCGCATCGATGCGAGGTTGTTGCACCCCACCGCTCGCAGCCGGTACGGTGCCGACCATGCGCTCGACGAACACCGCCGAATCCCCCCTACCGGACACCACCGACGTCGTCGTCATCGGTGGCGGCGTGGTCGGCGTCGGGGCGGCGCTCGCCCTCGCCGAGCGTGGCGTCCCGGTCGTGCTGTGCGAGAAGGGGCGGGTGGCCGCCGAGCAGTCCTCGCGCAACTGGGGCTGGATCCGCCGTCAGGGACGCGATCCGGTCGAGCTGCCGCTCATGGGCGAGAGCCTCGCGATCTGGAAGCGCGTCGTCGCCGAGCTCGACGAGGACATCGGCTTTCGCGTCGGCGGCATCACCTACCTCGCCGAGACCGAGGCCGCGCTCGCCGAACGGGCGGCGTGGCTCGAGCGGGTGCAGGGCCACGGGCTCGACACGCGGCTGTTGACGCGCACCGAGACCGAGGCGCTGCTCGGCGATCATGCCGGCGGGCGCTTCGTCGGCGCGCTGCACACGCCCGGCGACGCCTACGCGGAGCCCGCGCTGGCGGTGCCGGCGATGGCGCGGCTCGCGCGGGCGCGGGGGGCGCGGCTCCACGAGGGCACCGCCGTGCGCGGGCTGCTCCGCGAAGGGGGCGCGGTGCGGGGCGTCGTCACCGAGCGAGGCACCGTCCGCGCGCAGGCGGTCATCCTCGCCGGCGGTATCTGGTCGCGCACGTTCTTCGAGAACGAGGGGCTTTCCCTGCCCCAGCTCGCCGTCCGCGCCTCGGCACTCCGCACCACCCCCGCAGCGCAACCGTCCACGAGCACCTTCGGTACCCCCGCCGCCGCGATCCGGCCACGGGCGGACGGCGGCTACACGATCGGCCGCACCGGGGCCGCGCGCTTCGACATGATTCCCGCCGCGTTTCGTCACCTCGGCGCGTTCCTGCCGATCCTCCGAAGCAACTGGCGGATCATGACGCTGCGCGCCGGCCCCGCTTTCTTCGGCCCGCTGGGGCGGCAACGCTGGGCGCTCGACGAGCCGAGCCCCTTCGAAGCGGTGCGGACGATGGACCCGGCGCCCGATTCGCGACTGCTCGCGGACATCCTGAGAACGGCGCGGGAGCGCTACCCGGTGCTCGCCGACGCGCGCATCGCCGAGTCCTGGGCCGGGCTCATCGACGTCATGCCGGACGAGGTTCCGGTCATCGATCACGTCGCCGCGCGACCGGGGCTGGTCCTCGCGAGCGGGTTCTCCGGACACGGGTTCGGGCTCGGCCCGGGGGCGGGGCTCCTCGCCGCGCAGCTCGCGACGGGCGAGGCGCCGGCGGTCGACCCGAGCCCGTTCGCGCTGGAGCGCTTCGGGAGAGTCCACCGCTCGCGGCGTGCCGTGGTCACGGGCGCGACGTGACGTCCGCGGCGCCCTCGCCCGACGTGCTGGTGATCGGCGCGGGCATCACGGGCACCGCGACCGCGCTCGCCCTCGCCGAGGCCGGTGCTCGGGTCGAGGTGCTCGAACGCTACGCACCGGCCGCGATGGCCTCGGGCTGGACGCTCGCGGGCGTGCGCCAGTCGGGCCGAGACCCGGCGGAGCTGCCGCTCGCGCGCGCGGCCGTACGATGCTGGCAGAGGCTCGACGAACGACTCGACGCCGAGACGGGGTACCGCCAGGGCGGGAACCTACGGCTCGCGCGCGACGAGGACGAGGTCACTCTCATTCGTGAGCTGGTCGCCTCGCAAGGCGCGGCCGGGCTCGCGCTCGAGCTCGTCGACGGCGAGACGCTGCGAGAGATCGCCCCGGCGCTCTCCCCGGACATCGTGCTCGCCTCCTGGTGCCCGAGCGACGGTCACGCCGACCCGCACGCGACGGTCGCGGCCTATGCTGCCGCCGCCCGTCGACTCGGCGTGCGCTTTCGGAGCGGTACCGCCGTCGAGCGGTTACTCGTGCAGGGCGGGCGCTTTCGCGCGGCCGTGACCGCGAACGGCCCCCTCGTGGCCGAACGCTGCGTGCTGGCCGCGGGCATCCAGACCAACGACCTGCTCGCCGACATCGCTCCGACGCTCCCCATCCGAACCCCGGTGGTGACGGTCGTGCAGAGCGAGCCCTTGCCCCCGCTGCTCGGCCCGGTGATCGGGGTCGCCAACGCCGATCTCGCCGTCCGCCAGCAGCTCGACGGGCGTCTGAGGATGACGAGCGGCGCCGAGACACGCCCCGTCGAGCTCCGAGAGCAGGACGGTCGCCCGCGGGTGCCGATTGCGGCGGGCTCGCTCGCGGGCGCGATCGCGCGGGTGAGCGCGGTGCTGCCGATCGCCGCCGAGGCCAGCGTCGCCCGACTCTGGGGCGGGCTGCTCGATGTCACTCCGGACGCGCTGCCGGTGCTCGATCGCGTGCCGGAGGTCGGGGGCTTGGTCGTCGCGGCGGGATTCTCCGGCCACGGCTTCGGCATCGGCCCGGCGGTCGCCGAAGGGCTCGCGGCGCTCGCGCTCGATCGTGCGCCACCGCTCTCGCTCGACGCGTTTCGCTTCGAGCGTTTCGTGACGTTCGACGAGGCGGCCTCCGGGGCCGTAGACACGGCACGGGACGCACGGGCGACCGCGAGCGCCGAGCGGGAAGGCGGCGTCGCCGCGGCCGATCGCGAGCGCCACCGTCCGGCGTCGCTCGGGGAGTCCGACGTTCGGGCCGGCACCGACGCGCCGTTCGCGGGCTCGCTCCACGGTTGAACGCGATGGAGGGTCTGTCGAGCTCGACGCGGACCAGGCCGTGCCGGACGTGACCGGTGCGGATGTCGCCGTCGTCGGCGCGGGACTGGTCGGCGCCTCGCTCGCCTGGGGGTTCGCCCGCGCCGGTGCCTCGGTGCTGCTCTTCGACGCGGCCGAGGACCACCTCCACGCCTCCGCCGGCAATTTCGGGCTGGTCTGGGTGCAGGGCAAGGGACGTGGGGCGCCCGACTACGCGCGTCTCAGCCGCCGCTCGGCGGACGCCTGGGCCGCCTTCGCCGATACGCTCGCCGACGAGCACGGCGCGCCCGCCTACACGAGGTGCGGCGGGGTCAAGATCGCCCTCTCCGCGGCGGAGCTCGAGCGCTTCGCCCTCGAGCTCGAGCGGATGCACAACCAGCCCGATCCGGGCGACAACGACACGCGCATGATCGACCGCCGGGAGCTCCTCGCGCTCGTCCCGCAGGTCGGCCCCGACGCCCGCGGCGGGACCTTCTGCCCGCACGACGGTCACGCCGACCCGCTCGCGACGCTGCACGCGCTGCACCGCGCCCTCGGCCGGCACGACGGCGTGCGGACGGTGCGCGCGCGCGCCGAGCGTGTCGAGCCGCTCCCCGACGCTCTCTTCCGGCTCGATACGGACGAAGCGCGGTTCGTCGCGCGACGCGTCGTGCTCGCCGCCGGTCTTGCCAGCACCGCCCTCGCCGGCCCGCTCGGTCTCGATGCGCGGGTCCGCCCCGAGCGTGGGCAGATCGTCGTGACCGAGCGTGTCGCGCCCTTTCTCGATATCGCCTGTCACACGGTGCGTCAGTGCGCCGAAGGGACGCTGCTGATCGGCGACAGCAAGGAGGACGTGGGTTTCGACGACGGCACGACGCCCGCCGCGACCCGGAGCATGCTGCACCGCGCGACGCGCTGCTTCCCGCACCTCGCTCGGGTGCGCGCGACGCGGACCTGGGGCGCGCTTCGCGTCCTCTCGCCGGACGGTCTGCCGATCTACGAGCATTCGCGACGCCATCCGGGGGCAACACTCGTCACCTGCCACAGCGGCGTCACGCTCGCCGCCGCCCACGCCTCGGAGGTCGCCGAGGCGATTCTCGAGGGCCGGCTGGAGGAACGCTACGGCGCCTTCTCCCCGGCCCGTTTCGGGGACGCCGCGTGAGCCCTCCGGCGAGCGGCCTCTGGCGACGCGCTCCGTCGTCGCCCGACGAGCCGAGCGTCACGGTGACGCTCGACGGGCGCGAGGTCCGGGCGTTCGCCGGGGAGAGCGTCGCGACCTTGCTCCTTCGGCTCGGCTACGACCACTTCGGCACCCATCCGACGAGCGGCGCACCGCTCGCGCCCTGGTGCCTGATGGGAACCTGCTTCGGCTGTCTCTGCACCATCGACGATCGCCCGGGCAGTCAGGCCTGTCTCGAGCCGGTGCGCGACGGGCTCGTCATCGTGACCGATGGCGCCACCGATTCGCCGTCCCCGGCACCGCGATAGCGGCGATCAGTCGCCCTTCGGTAGGTTGCCGACGCGCGACTCCGCCCAGCGGGAGAAGCGCAGCACCGGGTAGCAGTACACGAAGTAGCAGAAGGCGATCAGACAATAGATGAACATGATGTCGCCGGGCATGCGCATGATCGCGACCTCGCCCTGGCGCGTCAGCTCCGAGAGACCGATGACTGACAGGATGGCGGTGCTCTTGATCACGATGACGTAGACGCTCGCCATCGGCGGCACAGTCAGCTTCAGCGCCTGGGGCACCACCACGTGGTAGAGCGCTCGGGACTTCGACATCCCGACTGCGCGCGCCGCCTCCTCTTGACCGACGGGTACCGCCCGGATCGCCGAGGCCACGATCTCGGTCACGTAGCTCGAGGTGTACAGCGAGAGCGAGACGACGGCGGCGGTGAAGCTGTCGAAACTGAGCCAGGAGACGCCGAGCGAGGGCAGCACGAAGTAGATGATGTAGAGCTGCACCAGGTAGGGCGAGCCCCGGAGGATGTGCAGGTACAGATCGATCGAGACCCTGAGCCCACGCAGCGGCAGCGTCTTCAGGATACCGAGCGCGAAACCGATCGCCGAGCCGATCAGGATCGCGAGCATCGAGACCTCGAACGTGACCCAGAGCCCCTTCAGCAGGAACGGCGAGAGGCTCACCACGATCGCCCACTTAGCCTCGAGCCATCCGAGCATCAGTCACTTCTCCAGGCGGCACCGCCGAGCCGGCGTTGGACGACACCGGAGAGGATCAGCATGAGTACGTAGATTCCGAGGTAGCAGACGGCCGTGGTCACGTAGCTCTCGGTGGCCACCACCGTCTCGGAGAACATCTGAAGACCGGCACCGAACAGCTCGAACACGGCGATGATGCTCAGCAGCGAGGTGTCCTTGAACAGCGAGTCTTTAACGATAAGTTATAAACCTGTATTGCGCTTCGTTCAGAAAGTACTCCAGATAGTGTAGTCTAATTTGTGACGGCTAAAGAATTGCGCTTTATCAGGTATAAAAAATAATGATAATTTCAACTTATTACGCCTGCCTACCTGCGTCAGGCAGACAGGTCCTCCTTCTTGACTGTGCATGGCGACTAATCTACCTATATAATTGACCTAGTGTAAGCTCGCCTGTCCCATTGGAGGCAATTCAGTGCCATGTAATAAACTGATTACATCCACTAGCCCTGTAGGGGCGACATACAGCAGCAGTGGACGCAGTCCACTGCATCAGATAACACCACACCTCGACGGACTACAATCTCCTGATAAATGAATGTCCTCCCGTCGAAAGCCACTGATGGAATTACTTACGTACCACTGAAGTTTTCATCATACTGAGACAAAGAGCCTTTTACCTCACTACGGTTACATCACCAGCCAAGGTAGTTCGTAGGGCATCATTCACCTTAATTTGATAAATGTAGACGCCCGAAGGGACGTCAAGGTCAGGATACCATCCGTAGCTTAGGTCATTGCTAGGGATCGAAGCAGCATAGTAGACCTTATTCCCCCATCGATCATACACAGAGATATCGTAGGCTTGAATCTCTTTGGAATGCAGGTACAGGCCTTGATTTTGCTGCCATTGGCTCTCGGGGTGGATAGTATTAGCCACGTAATAGGGAGGTGAGCGGTATGATAATGAGATGCTGGCAGAACTAGAGCAACCCATTTCATCAATTACAGATACGGTGTACTCTCTTACTGTGTGGCTGGTGAGATAAGGATCAAGACAACCAGTGCAGCTCAGACCTTCAGCAGGCGACCAGTATACACTATCTATTTCACCATCGACTATAGCGTACAAGCTCAGACCTGACATATATACAGTATCTATGTCATCATTCTCAAATCTTACCGAGACC
>ENA-ORXM01001406-ORXM01001406.1-marine-metagenome-genome-assembly--contig:-NODE-1406-length-33994-cov-42.307221_pt1 | contig 33994 bp, 40 predicted proteins | sample MGYA00237867_ERZ511480 | MGnify/ENA primary metagenome ERZ511480 (study PRJEB26309, sample SAMN06266103) | marine metagenome | isolation source: Algal blade | place: United Kingdom:Sidmouth, United... | reverse complement strand
ACCTCAGTACCATAGGCCGCCTGGAAAGCGGGCTCGCTGAGGCTCTTTTGGAACTGAATGGAGTTGCGCGCCATGGGGTCGCCTGCCGAGCTGTGTATGTACTGTCATATCATACAGTACTTTCCACTCGCTGAACGATCTGCGTAATCAGGAATCTACATGGACTGGAACAGTTTCTCTCGCACGGTACGAGCGAAGGAAACAATATCGTCAACGAGTAGTTCAGGTACCTCCATTGCCGCGAAGTGCCCGCCGCGCGGCATCTCGCTCCAATGGGTCACGTCGTTCCGGATTCGCCAGTGGCTCGACTATCTTGCTGAATTCAGCGAAGGATCCGGGCCAGCCACGCGACAGCAGTAGCGGTACAGCGGTATCACCGCTAACTCTCTCATGCAGGTAGTGGATGTCGATGTTGTCCACCGGCGTGACGAACTGATCAAACCGGTTCAATGCTGCTTCATGTGTCCGCCAGTCCTATTCCTCGACCCAGTAGTCGCAGAGTTTCCTCAAGATAGGTCTTGCTGGTCCCCTGACTCCAGCCCTCGACATCTGGCATGTCAGGCCATGTAAACCCCATGACCTTGTCCCTGAAACGCCGGATTTCGATGTCGTCGGCTTTGATCTTGAAAGGTGCAGAGTCGATCATGCGTGTTCTTTTATCGGCGGGCTCAGAGTGAGCTCGGGCTTGATGCGGTAGGCACCACGCAACGCGGCATCAGCTTTCGCCTCCTCTGTGGCGCGGGTACACCCCTATGAGCATCCAGGCTGGAAGTTCCGCTGACAGGTCTGCAAGTGGAAGTTCGCGCAAATAGTGATGTTGTCGATCAGATTGGAGCAGCCGATATTGCAGCTGGCTACGCGCAGGTACAATACACCGTGATCGTCGAGAGTACGACCTCGAAGGAAGTCATTTTCAGGATGCTGGATGAAGCCGAAAGGCATAGCCCATGGCTGGACAATTTCATGCGGCCGATCAACTGCCGCCGTCAGGTTCGCATAGTCGCGGCTGAAGATGCTTGAACAATAATGCTTTGGTGGCCCCGTGTCCTTGCCTGTGTCGCGCTTTCGGCTTCGTTTTTCCTGGCAAGCGAGATCTCGTCCCGACCGCCTGCGACGTATCCATCACCTGATCCGACACAGTCCTTCTTTTCGATCGATGCGGTACAGGGCATCGCTGTAGACGAGCGTCATGTCTGCGCGCTCAGCGGACGAAACGTCAGTCGTCACGACAAGTGGAGCGGGATGGCGTTGACCCGTTCGGCACCGTCCAAGGGTGATGCCGGTATCGTGCACCTCAACGGCGGCGTCATACACGACGGCAGGCTGATCGCGGCACATTCTGACTGGCCAGCTTTACCGACGAGGAGTTCGGTCGAAGTCTGGAATACGGAGACGCTCGAGCGAGTGCGCACATACTCCTTCGGAACTCGACGTGGTGCGTTCACCCGGCTGGATCGCCACGCGGGCTACTGGTGGGGTGCCTTCACCGACTACGGGCAACTGGCAAGGGAGCATCCGCTCGAGCAGACCGCGCGAGACTTCGCAGGAACGCGGCTAGTCAAGATGTCGGATGAATTCGCCATTCTACGTACGTGGACGTACCCGATTGGGCTGCTTGAGCGATTTGCACCGATGAGTAACACTAGAGGTTCCAGGGGACCAGATTCTCGCCTCTACTTGACAGGGTACGACCAGAGTGAAGCCTACATAGTGACCTTGCCATCCACTGCTAACGAACTCGTCTGGGTCGAGACAGTCGATTTACCGAAGATCGAGGGCCAGGAAATAGCCTGGGACAGAAGCGTCGAGTCAGCCGTGTTTCATGGCGTGAACCGTTCTCGAAGACAGATCGATTTAGCGCAATAGGCTTCCGAGAGATGATCGTCCCGCGCGACCTCGGTCATGACGGCACACGAGCCTCACCGGCGGCACACTCCGGGCAATCGTTTCGACGCAGGCAGACGCCTGTAGGAAAAGCACTCGGTATGGCCTGTCACGAACCTGCCGGAAAGCGACGGTTTCGCACCAGCAATACGTCGTCGCGCCCCGAAAAAGCGTTCCCGGCTGCGCTGCCATGGAGCATTCGCGTTCGTCGCGCACCAACGCGATGCCCGCTGCGCCGCGTGCATCACAGCGATGCGAAATGAACGCGAGGCAGCCCGTTCGGTTGTAGTTAGGCTGCGTCGCGTCCCCACTCATGTTTCAGGAATTGCGCGAGGCGCGTCCGTGCATGCGCATCGTGCTTGTTGTTCGAGCGCGTGCGCGACGGCAAGATAAGGGCAGTGTGGATCATGGCGACGAACCCTGTCGACAGCCTTCCGGACGCGGATCGCGTGCGGGAAGCACTTGCATGCTGTCCGTCAGTCGTCGTTTCGGACGTTGTCGGAGGGAGCGACAGCGGCGCTATACCCGACGTGCTGCTGCCATCAGCCGCGTGGAGAGAGAAGGACGGCACGGTTACCAACAGTGAGCGACGGATCTCGCGCCAGCGGTGCTCTTGATCTTGCGAAGCCGGACTGGTGGCAGATCGCGGAGGTGGCCAAGCGGTTGGGGTGTGTGGACGTTGACGGCCGCTCCGCGTTCGACTGGTTCGGACCTGCAGAGATCTTCCGCGAGCACGCCGCGCTGTCCATAGCCGCGAGCTCGCCGGATTTCGACGACGTTCAAGATGGCCATTACGGACGAAGGGAATTGCACCACGGTCGCCGAGGTAGGCGCGCGCACGCGGGCTGGTACCAGTTGTGGTTTCTGTCGACCGGAACTTCGTCGGCTGCTTGAAGTAGAGCCATCACTAGATCACAGCCTTTTCGTCGAACGGCCGGTTCTCTTCAATTCGCCGGTAGTTGAAGTCTGAAAGATCGAGCGATCGATATTCACCATAGGTAATCAATTCGGCTGTGCCACGCCCCATGGCAGGTGACTGCTGCAATCCGTGACCCGAAAAACCATTGAGGAAAAGAAAGTTCTCGACCGTGGTGTGAGGTCCCAGAATGGCGTTCTGGTCGAAGGAATTGAACGCGTAGTGGCCCACCCAGGAACGGACGAGCTTGACTGCCTCGAATTGCGAAACGCGATTGGCAATCACGGGCCAGACCTTTTTCTGCCAGAGGCTGTGGTCCTCGACGAAGTCATCGTAGTCGACAGCGGGATCATCGTCCGGCGCACACCCGGCCATGTATAGCGACCCCTCCGTGCGCATGTGAATGCCACTTGGATCGATCGTCAAGGGAAGATCACGATCCAGAGGTTGCTCGGCGGAAAAGACAAAGGTGTAGCGCTTGCGCGGCTCCACCGGAATATCGATCTGCAGCATGCGCGATGTTTCGACTGCGCGAGGACCCGACGCGTTCACGACGGTGCCACAACTGATGGTCTCTCCCGAAATCAACCTGACACTGTCGACACGCGTACCCGACGGATTCCGGACCATCGAAACCACCTCGTTGGCAATGTACTCAACGCCTCGTTCTTGTGCCGAACGACGCCACCAGTCAAACACCGTCATTCCGTCCCAGCAGCCTTCGTCAACCAGGTTATGGCTGCCGAGAACGATATCGTCGAGGTTATAGAAGGGATAGGCTTCAAGGATATCAACTGGCGTCATGAGCCGAGTACCCGCGCCGCAGGCGACCTGCGTCTTGTGGCTTTCACGAAGTATGTTGGCAAAGTAGTCGTTGTCGGCAAGATACAGGTACCCGAAACTCTGGATAGTCAGTTCGGGAACACGCGGGTCATTTCCCATGTATCGGGGCAGATTCTTGACAAAATCGGCTGCGAACTGAGATACGCGCACGTTCACTTCTCGCGAAAATTGCTGACGCATGCAGCTGTTCGTAGCCATCGTTGACGATTTCTTGTAACTGGGGTCCCGCTCGACGACCAGGATCGAACCGTCAAAGCCGGGATTGTCTGAAAGGAACCACGCGACAGACGCGCCGAACATGCCGCCTCCTACGATCACGACGTCGTAGTGAGGGTGCTTTGGCAGGGACGTACGTGCACTGTTGTTCATCGGATTGCCTCATCCATTCTCATTGAACCGCTGGCTTCGTTAACGACACACACTGACGAATGATCCACATTCGCCAACAGAGCAGGGCCATGATTTGCATTTTATCGAATACAGAACGACCGATTCGCATGTTTCAGCTAAGTTTCTTGTCAAGTGTCTTGCTGGCCCTGAGGGCCTGCGGTTCGGACTCCGGTAGTAGTACCGACGGTGCTCAAACTGCATCGACCGCTCCGGGCGAGCAGTCCGGTAACGCAAGTGATGGTGCCGGGCAAGCCGGGAGTACACAGGCAGATCGTCCTGTTGCGAGCCTGTCAACGGTGATCGGTGAGGTGCTCGTGTCAGTCGATGATGATCCGACGCTGTATACGTTTGCCAATGACGAACCGGGTGTGTCGAATTGCAACGATGGTTGCGCTATCGACTGGCCACCGATGCTGGCTTCGGAAAGCGCCGAGATGGGGGGCTTCGGTACCATCATCCGGAGCGACGAGACCTTGCAGTGGGCGTTAAAGGGAAGTCCGTTGTACCACTATGTGGGAGATGGAGCCGGCGGTGAGATCAACGGGGAAGGTCTGGGAGGCGTCCGGTTCGTTGCACGACCTGATCCGATAGCCACCGGGACGACGTCGCTCGGACCCGCGTTGGTGGGCAAGGGAAGAGTCAATGCAGGGTCCGATGACCCTGCACAGCGCTTCGAGCTTGATGGTGGAAATCTCTACCATTTGCCAATGACACGGCCGGCACTTCGAACTGCAATGCGGGCTGCGCCGCAAACTGGCCCCCACTCCATGCAGACAAGGGAGCCGTAGGCACGGGCGACTACTCGCTCGTGATGATGGCACGACGCAGTGGGCGTGCCGGACGCAACCGCTCTACTTCTATTCCGCAGACTCCGCGCCGGGTGACACCCTGGGTGATGGTGTCGGCGGAACATGGACGGTCGCGCGGCCTTGAGCCCAGACGTCGTCTACCACCTGCGGGCGGCAAGAGGCTACCTGCAGGACGAATGATTTGTTGAACCGTTTTTCGTGCGGCGGGAACAGACCAATCAGAGAGTATGAAAGGGGCACGATGATATGCTCGCGACAGTCAGGACAGATGAGCGCTTTGCCGTGACGGAAGGCTCCAGAGACGAACCGAGGGTCTTGCTCGAGGCCGTGGCACAGGGTGATCGTGCAGCTTTCGAACGGCTTTTCAGACAGTTTCATGCAACGTTCTATCGTTTCACCTTCAGGATGCTGGGCGATACCGATCTTGCTGACGAAGTCTGCTCGGAGACGCTGTACACGGTATGGACCGATGCGGCTCGATTTCGCGGTCAGTCGGCGGTATCGGGCTGGATTCTCGGTATCGCCTGCAACAAGTCGCTGAAGGCTCTTCGAACACACTAGCGGCGTACTCGTTGGCAGGAACCGCTCACCGATGTCGTGACTCTCACCGGCGAGGCTGCCTCCGATGATCCGGAGGGGCGCTTGAGCGGATACGGCGAACTGTCCCGCATGAGCGCTGCGATCAAGCATCTGAGCGTTGACCATCCGGCTGTTGTGCGATTGACGGCACTTGGCCACTCTTGTTCAGAGATAGCGGAAATCGTGGGATGTCCGCGAAATACAGTGAAGACGCGGATGTTCCCACTCACGACTTCGATTGCGAAAAATACTCGGCCTGACGGTCGGTTCACAAACGAAGGAGCAAAGGGATCATGTCTGATGATCGCGTCTTTGGCTGTTCGAGACGATGCAGACGCAGGATGCGAAGCCCCGTCGGTAAGCACTCTGAGGTTCTGACGCCTTTCTACGACGATCCCTACCTGCCGCTGCAGCACGGACTGTTGAGCATGCAGGCCGAGCAGTCACACCGTTGGGCTAGTGACGCCGGTGTGACGGTCGCCGTGATCGACACCGGTATGGACCTTCAACACCAGCATCTGGCCGGGCGCGTCCTGGCGCTGAGAAACTTCGTCGATCGCGATGAAGCCCGCTTTCAACGTGACATTCATGGCACGGCGGTTGCCGGCGTGATAGCCGCGTCAGCCAACAACGGAAGTGGCCCGGTCGGGATAGCGCCGGGTGCGACGATGCTGCCACTGAAGGCCTGCTGGCAGGTGGAGTATGCAGGCGACGGTACAACCTGTAGTTCCTTCACGTTGGTAAAGGCCCTGAATGTGGCTATCCAGAGTGAGGTCGATGTCATCAATCTGAGCCTTGCGGGCCCTCGTGACGCCTTGCTCGAACGCTTGGTGAGAACAGCGCTGGAACGTGACGTCATCGTTGTCGGGGCGACGACGCCGGCTGGTGCCGAGCAGTTTCCGGCATCTGTCCCAGGGGTGATCGCCGCCACGGCAGATGTCTCCGAGTTTTCGGCCGGCGCGCTTGCTCCCGGTCACAAGGTTCTGAGTGCTCGGCCGCAAGACAACTACCAGTTCTTCGACGGCAGTTCCTTCTCCGCCGCCCACATCGCCGGACTAGCCGCGCTGGTGAAAGAAATGGAAGCGAACGGTCAGCCGATTGACTTGCTCGCATTGCTTGAGCGTACGGCCGATCCTCGTACAGGCGAAGTCAGCGCGTGTCGGGCACTCGCAAGTCTGGCGGGTGAGGGGACTGGTGTTTGTCAGGCAAGCCCGTCAAGTTGAGTGTCACTGACCAACGCCGATGCGCTGGACGTATTTCGTGTAGGCCGCCCGGGCGCAGGACGGGATGGTTGACAGATCCGCAGCACTTGCCACCCGCAATACCGGCGTTTCAATCTTCAACTTCAACAGTCACATTCTGTCATTTGATCGAGGAATGTTTTCGTCGCGGTCAGTGACTACGAGTACCGAGGGTCGAGCTGCAGGCGTTACACTACTTCGCATGGTCACAAAACTGGCGACGACGTCGATCTCCAGTACGCAGAAGGTCTACGGTGAACTCAGGCGGCTGGTGATAGCCGGCGAGATCGAGCCTGGTAGTCGGTTGAAGATTGATGACTTGAAGCTTCAGCTGCAAGCTGGCGCATCGCCCATCCGTGAGGCCCTGAGTCTGCTGACTTCCGATCAGTTGGTCGAGCGAATCGATCAGCGCGGATTTCGCGCGGCAGCAGTCAGTCGAGCGCATTTCAACGAGATCCTCGAGCTCCGGTGTGAACTTGAGATCCTCGCACTGCGCGCCAGTATCGAGCATGGAGATGATGCGTGGCGAGATCGACTGCAACTGGCAGAGAAGCGTCTGGCGGCGACGGAGCGTTCGATGATCACACGCTGGGAAGAGCTTCACCGCCGCTATCACCACATACTGATCGACGCTTGCGAATCGCCGATCCTGCTCCGCTTCTGTGCTCAGCTCTACGACTTGAACATTCGTTACCGCAACCTGGCACAACGTTCGCTCGACTACCGCTTGCGCAACATCACCGACGAGCACAAGGCCATCGTCGATTCGGCAATGCAAGGTGACGCCACCCTCGCGAGCGAACGTTTGCGTCAGCACTACACGCTTACCGGCGATTACCTGGCCAACTGCCTGAGTGACATCGGCATGCCCTGACAAGCAAACTTTCAGACGTCTTCATCGGCGGGTTCCGGTATCGCGCACCAGCACGACGTCGAATTCGACCTGGAGCCAGGTCCCTTCGACTTTGCCAGACAATGAAAATCCGTCATCCGGGAAGGTTCCGGGCTCCATCGCTCGGTAGTGGATCACGAGGTCGTCACGCACGCCGAAGACGGTGTCCTGATCGAGGTAGGGGTCGTCCTCCGGAAACACTTCAGTGACCAGCGGGTGAAATCCGGCCGCTTCGGTGATGTAGTGCAGGTGCGAGGGACGCCAGGGGTGGCGTCCAGTCGCGTTCAGTATGGTGCCGACCGGCCCGTCGGTGGGCACGGAATAGGGAACCGGCTTGACGGTCGTGAATCGATACCCACCGTCAGCATCGGTCGTGAACTCCGCGTGGAAGCTGAACTCGTCCTGCTCCGGGTCCTGCGAAGAGTAGAGTCCGTTCGGCGCGGTCTGCCAGATGTCTAGCGTCGCGCCGGCAATGCCTTGCCCTTCGGTATCGACGACTCGTCCGCGCACCAATACCACCTCGCCAGGGTGCTCTCGCCTCAGATCGGCGCCAAGCGGATAGGCAGGTGGGTTGGATACATGGAAGGGGCCGAGCACGCTGGAGCTGGTTCCGACCTCAGGGGAATGCATCATGTCGACGAGTGAACTCAGGCCCAGCACGTCCGACAAGAGCACGAACTCGTCGCGTTGTGGCGTCGTTATCCGACCGGTCTCGCGCAACAGTTCGAGTCCGCGCCGCCACTCCTCGTGCGTCAGCCGTGTCTCTCTTGCAAAGGCGTGGAGGTGGCGCGCCAGGCTGTTCATCAGCTCGCGAACCCGAGGGTCGGTGTCCTGGCCGAAATAGCCCAGAAACGTGTCGGTGATGCTCTCTTCAGTGACGTTGTGCATGGGGATCAGTTCAGGAGGGCGAGGCTGATGGTCGGGTAGCGGATCAGTACCACGAGGACCAACAGCATCACGATGGCAAAGGGCAGCGCGCCGAGAAAGACGTCCTTGAGCGAGATCCGGTCGTCGTTCAGCGTGGACTTGATGACGAAGCAGCTGATACCGAGTGGTGGTGTCAAAAGTCCGATCTCCGCACCGACCACGGTCACGATGCCGAACCAGACCGGGCTCAATCCGAGCGGTTCGATCAGCGGCAGGAACAGTGGAACGACGATCAGGATGATCGACGCGGTATCGAGCAGGGTGCCGAGAAAGAGCATCAGCAGAACATAGATGACCATGATGCCGACGAAGGTGAACTGGCTTACGGCGATCCAGTCGCTCAAGGCATTCGGCAGGCCGGCCAGGCCGAGCATGCGGCTGTAAATCGAAGCGGCCGTTATCAGGAACAGGATCGCTGCCGTGATATGACCGGTCTCGAGCAAGGCTTCCCAGAAAGTGCGGAGCGTCATGCGGCGACGGAGCAGGGCGATGAGCAGCGCAAACAGAGCGCCGGCAGCGCCGGCTTCGACCGGCGTCATCCAGCCCGTGTAGATGCCGCCGAGAACGAGAAGCACAAGACTTACCAGAGGGACGGTACGTTCGGCAATCTGGGCGATCGACAGCCCGTCCGCATCGTCGACGACGCGACCGCCGACGAAGCCCGGGGTGAAGCGACCGGCGAGGGCAATGGTTGCCAGGTAGGCGCAGGCGAGCAGGATGCCCGGCAACACGCCGGCGAGGAACATGTCGCCTACAGACTGCTCGGCGACGAAGGAATAGATGATCAACATCGCCGAGGGCGGGATGATCATGCCCAGTACCGAGGAGCCCGCGACCACGCCGACGGCGAATCGCGGGTTGTAGTCGTAGCGCAGCATCTGTGGAACGGCCACGGAGGAGAATACCGAGGCGGACGCGATCGAGGAACCGGTGACCGCCGCGAAGAGCGCGTTGGCACCGACGGTTGCCATGCCGATGCCGCCCGTTATGCGTCGAAACAGCGCATTCATCACTTCGTATATGTCGCGTCCCATGCCGGCCTTCGAGACAATCATGCCCATGAATGTGAACAAGGGAACGGTCGCGAAGGCGTACTCCATGACGCTGTCGCTCAGCGCGATCTTCAACAAGTTGATGGCCAGCTCGACGTTGTCGCGCATCAGCCAGATGGACACGAACGACACCATGCCGAGCGCCACCGGAATGTAGACACCAAGGTAGATCAGCAGGATGATCGCACCGACCGATACAAGCCCGAGTTCGAACGGCGACATCACTCAGACCGGCACGTCGTCGACGGCGTCGGCCAAGCCAGGCGGCGTGCGTTCGCTACCTTCGAATACCTTGCCGACGAACAGCAATGCGCACAATGCGCCGCTGGCGAAGATCACGAACTTGATCGGCCACCAAGGCGCCGTGAAGACACCGGGTACACCGAAGAAGTCCTGGGTATTCCACATCTTCAGGAACTCAGGCCAGATCGCGTAGGCAATCAACGTCATGAACACTGCCGCGAGCGTATCGATGGCCCGCTGCAGCCAGCGGGCAAACCTCGGAAAACGCCGCCCGGCAAGCAAGAGGAAACCGTCCGAGCGGGTAAGCCTGCCTACCCGGACGACATCCGGCAGCTGCAGGAAGACAATGAACACGAGAGAGAACTGCACCACCTCGACAGCGCCCATGAACGGCGCGTGAAACGCACCTCGCGCAATCACGTCGTAATTCACGATGCCTACCAGAGCGAGCACTGTGAGCGTTCCAAGCGCATTGGCACCCATCGACAAACGCTCTGCAACTTGCAGTATCGAGCGTATCGGCGCCGGGATGCTCACGACCCGCGTCGTGGCGTGATCGACTTGAACACCCGGCGCCCGTCCATGTCAGCCGGTCGGCGCATTCAGAGTCCTTCGGTCCAGTCGCGCAAGGGTGTATGCCCCGACTCGGCCAGCTTGCCGAGGTAGGCCTTCAGCATCTCGCTTCCCGGCTCACCGTCGGCGTCGAGTGCAGACGCCCATTCAGCGGCGATGTTCGGCATGCCGTCCGCCCAGGCCTTGCGCTCCTCATCGGACATGTCGATGACCTTGCCACCCGCGGCGACGTACGCATCGCGGCTCTCGGTTGCGGCGTCCATGGCAATGGCGGCTACATGGTCGCGGTACGCGATGGCAACGTCCTGCAGTACGTCCTTGACCTCGTCAGGAAGTTTTGCCCAGTAGTCGGCGTTGACCGTGACGGTCTTCGAGTTCACGGCGCCGAGGTCGGCCTTGAGCATATAGGGCGCCACCTCGGCGATCTTGAACGTGCGAGCGGCTTCGGGCCACAGCATGGCGTCGTCGACCAGCCCAGTCTGTAGCATGCTATAGAAATCGGTCAGGCCGCCGCGTACGCCGACCGCGCCTTCGATACCTTCAAGATAGCGAAGGTTCATGCCGGCACCGGCAACCTTGTCGCCTTCGATGTCCGCGAGCGATGCGACCGGGTCAGTACTGAGCAGTTGGTAGGTGTCAAGCACCACGCCCGTGGCGAGGTAGACCTGGTTCTGAGCTTCGAATTCCTTCTGCATCGTCGGGAATTCGCGTGCGATTTCGTCGACTGCCTTGGCGACGGCTCTGGCGTCGGCTGAAACGAAGGGCGTGACCGCCGCCAGTGCCTGGCTTGGCAACTTCGAGGAGTGAAAGATCGTGGTGACGATGCCGATGTCGCCGAGCCCGAGTTCAATACCTTCGAGGACACCCTTCGGCTTGACGATCGAACCGCCGTAGCTCTCCTGCCAATCCATCTCGTAGTTACCGGACTCGGCCAGACGTTTGTCCACTTCGGGGATGAAGAAGTTACTGAATTCCCGCACCCACATCGCCTTGTCGGGATAACCGTCGATCACGACCGCTTTGATCGATTCCGCGGCATGGAGTGGTTGTGCGAACCCGGCGGCGAAGGCCAAGCCGACCAGTCCGTGGGTCAAGTAAAAATTCATCTATGTTCTCTCCTGCTTGTGAGTGGAGTGCGAGTTGCGGCTACTGTTGTTGTTCCGTCCACCAGCGCTCGCTAATGTGCGTGCCGGCCGCACGGAACAGTTTCGATACCGGGCAGAATTTCGCGACCTCGGTGGCGACGCGTTCGAGTTCTTCGGGTGTGCACTTGCCGCTTGCATGGACGTCGAGGGTCAGGGCCTCGAAGGGCACATCCACCTCTTCAGCAAGCGTGACCCCACGTCGATCGAAGTCGGCGGTAACGTCGACATGCAAACAGCCGATGTCGATGCCGAGTGTGGCTGCGCACTTGTGCGCAATCACGTTGGTACAACCGGCGAGAGCCGCGAGGGCCGTATCGGTCGGGGTTGGACCGAGATTGGTGCCCCCGCGCGCAAGTGGTTCGTCGATCTGAAAGGTGAGGTCACGAACCTGGATGTCCGCGCGGGAGTGACTCGGGCAGTCTGCTGACAAGGCAAGCTTGACTGTATTCTTCTCGCGGAGCATGAGCGTTGTCCTCGGTGAACTGTCAGCGTGACTAGACGAAGGAACAGGCTTTCTCGAAAGGAAACCGCGGCAGGCGCTGGAAGATTGCGCTCTCGTCGGCATAGCCGAGATTGCAAAGGAAGTTCGAACGCAGCGTACTTGCGGCGAAGAATTCCTCGTCGACGATCTCGTTGGAGAATCCAGACATCGCACCGACATCGAGACCCAGCGCGCGCGCAGCAATCATGAAATAGGCGGCCTGCAGCGTAGAGTTACGGAAGGCCGTGTCGTGAATATGCTGCTCCTTGTCGCGGAAGAAGCCGCGCCGGTCTTCGTGCGGAAACAGGTAAGGCAGTTCGGTCCAGAACTCGAGATCGAAGGCGATGATCACCGCAACCGGCGCTGACATCATCTTCTCGATGTTCTTGTCCTTGAGTGATTTCGCGAGCCGACGACGCGCCTCGTCGCTTTGCACGAACACGAATCGCGCGGGGCAGGTGTTCATGCTTGTGGGGCCTCTGGCGGTGATCTCGTAGAGTTCGCGCAAGCTGGCATCCTCTACCGGTCGATCACTCCAGGCGTAGTGCGAACGGGCTCCGCGCAGAATGACGTCGATCGACAGATTGTCGAGCCGGGGCTTCAGTGCGCGCAGCGCCCTAACGCCGGCTTGCGCGGCAGCCGGCGTCGAGTGGTCCTGGTGGGTCGGCTGACCTGTGTGATTCGGTGACTCGGCGGACATCACGCAGTTCGCTCGGTGGCAAGAGTCTCTTCGGCGACGATCGGATTTGAACAGGTACCGATCCCTTCGATCTCGACGTGTACCGTCTCGCCCGGTCGCAACCAGCGCGGCGGCTTGCGTGCATGCCCGACGCCGGGCGGCGTACCCATTGCGATGAGGTCACCGCTTTCGAGTGTCGCGAACTCCGACGCGGTCGCAATCGTTCGGGCAACCGACCACAGCATGTCGCTCGTGTTCGCCGATTGCAGCACCTCGTCATCGCCGACGCGCGTGCTGATTGCAAGACCGATCGCGCCTTCGGGCAGTTCGTCGGGAGTGACCACGATCGGACCGACGGGACCGGTCGCGTCGAAATTCTTGCCCGGACCCCATTGGTGGGTCTTTCTCTGATATTCACGCACCGATCCGTCGTTGAAAAGTGTATAGCCGAAGACGTGAGAAAGCGCGTCGGCCTCGGTGATGTGCCTTCCACCCCGGCCAACGACGACCATGAGCTCGGCTTCATAGTCGAGCTGCTCTGAACAGCTCGGCCGGATCATGGGCTCGCCGGCGGCCATCAGGGAACTGCGCCAGCGCATGAAGAATGCGGGATAGTCGGGGATTTCGTAGCCTCCCTCCTTGATGTGATCGACGTAGTTCAGGCCGAGGCAGAGGATCTTGCCCGGACGCTCGATCGGCAGCGCGGGCACGATCTCGGCCAGCGGGATTCGCGATACCGCTGCGCCGGTGCCGGCAATCCGGGCAACAATGCGGGAAAGCAGGCTTGCGTCACCGGCAAGGGCCGAGAGATCCGATCCGACGGCCGGATCGAGCTCGGTGAGATCGATCGCTTCGTCGTCGACGATCTGGAAGACGCGCGCGGGAGCGCGGTGGGCGCGTCCGTCCGGATCGCGCTCGATGGCTGTGGAGCCGGTGCGGGCTGTTGCGCCTGGCGGGCGTGCGTCCTGCGCGGAAAGGCTGGCTCGTCTTCCTACGATGAGTCTCATCAGGAACAGGTGTAGGGAATGTCTATCAAGTGTTAACGGTATTCTGCAATACTGTCAACGGAAAATCGATTTTTTGAGGAAGCCGTATGGTTGCCTGGAATGACTACAAGACGGCCGCGCGTGAACGTGGTTCTCTCGCCCTCGAGCTTTACGTCATAGAGAGCACGCCCGAACGCCCCGAGCAACTCGGTGACACGCTGCCAGCGCATCTCGCGTATCAGGCAGAGCAGGAACAGAAGGGCACGCTTGCGTTCGCGGGACCCCTCTCGGACGAGAGTGGCAACGAGATGAAAGGCACCGGACTTATCGTCTACCGTGCGCCGTCCATGGAGGCTGCGCGTGCCATCGCCGAGGCTGACCCGATGCACTCGACGGGCACCCGTCGCTTCACGCTCAGGCGGTGGCTCGTCAATGAAGGTAGCTTGCAACTCGATCTGAAACTGTCGGCGCAGTCGGTCCGGCTGTAGCACGGACGGGCGCCTTTGCCTAAACGAGTGTCCGGGGTGATGCGAGAATTTCGTCCGGTGCGGATTCGCTCCACACGCCTGCCCCTTGGAAAACGCTCACAGAGCATTCGAGTATCCACGCATCGACCGAGCGCACATCGTGGTTATCGAATTCCCTTGCTTGAGCGTGTGTTTGCGCTTGATTGATACGTAGGTCGTGTAGTGCTTAATCGACAGCCTTGCTAGCGTGAGAGGCGTGTCAAGGCTTCGGTCGACTCTGAGCACCGACGAGATCGGGTCGGCGAGCGAGGGCAGTCCGGGAAAGTCCCCGCACTGCGTCATAGGGGGTTCTCAACATGAAAACGTGTCGCAGCATCCGACAGTCAGCCTGCCGTGGTGGCGTGATCGAGTCTGGTGAAGACGCTTCCGCCACCGGGGGTTGTTGTTGCAGGCAGTCGTCAAACAGTACTGGCTGCGTGGGCAGCGTAACAGTGAACAGTGGATGCGGCGCTGTCGAAAGAAGGCCCGTTCGTCTGAATGGACGGACCATCTGACAAACGCACAGTGATGCGGAAAGAGTAGAGTGCCAAGCAATGCAACAGACGTCGAAGCGCGTTCGAGATGCCTGTCTTCGTCGGACATTCCAGGAGGTGTATCGCATGCAGGAATCCGAAGATGCGGCCCGCGTGCGTTTCTTTCCACCGGGCATTCCACTGCTGGCAATTCTTGCAGGGTCGCTCGCGGATCGATTCGTACGTTTCGACGTGGCTTTTATTCCGGACGCCCCCCTGCGCTTTTTCATTGGGGCTACGATCTTCCTGGCGGCGCTTCTCGGCCTCGGCGTCTGGTCTATCGTGCTGTTTCGCGCGCACGGTCAGGACGCTAACCCCTGGAAGACGACACCGGCGATCGAGCAACGAGGGCCCTACCAGATCACGCGTAACCCGATGTACCTGATGATGTTGCTGATCTGCGTCAGCGCGGGTGTCGCCTTCGATAACGGCTGGATCCTGTTGCTCGTTCCGGTTGCCGGCTGGAGCCTCTTGCGCCTCGTGATTCAACCCGAGGAAACCTACCTTGAAGCGAAGTTCGGTGAGGAATACCGCGAGTACAAGCGCCGCGTGCGGCGTTGGATCTAGTGGCCTTCCAGCTTTAGCCGAAACTTCCCGGACGGCTCGGCCCGGTTCTGCTGAACTTTTCGGGAATTATGTCGATCTCGAAAACGAGGGCGCTTACGGAGGTCAGTTGTCAAGATGCTGCCGGTCCGAGAGTCGAGGACTTGAGGCCGGAAGCCGGTTGGTACTCGGGCAGACCGCTGACAAGCGATTCGTTCAAGTCAACGCCGAATTCGGTGTCCATATGCTTGGAGTCACCCCAGCTGACGTCGACGGTAGACAACACACGTACTTGCCTCGACAGTCTGAATTCGTGTCCAATACCGAGAAAATACACGAGGCCCTTGCCACGCTGCAGGACATCCGGCTGCAGGGCCGCAGCAAGGGAGCAGTTCCCGGACTCTCGAACAACCCCGATCTGCGCCTCGACGGTATCCTCGATACAACGGAAGCCGTCGAGAACCGGATCATCGGCATTGTTCCTGCCTTCCTCATATTCGAGTTTCACGGAAAGGGTCCAGTCGGTGCCGAGTGCGAATCTGGAACCGATCTCGCCGAGACCGATGAAGTACTCGTGGCCGTGTACGGTCCGGTAAGTCGCTGTCAAGTCGGCATCAACACTCGTCTCGTAGCTATCCGAACTGCTTGCCTTTGTCGATCTGATGGAGGACGTCGATCAGGGACAAGATACCTCGCGGCTGTTCGCTGATTCGAGTTATCTCGGCGCCATGATCGGAGTGCTCATCTATCTTTGGCGAAACGTCCCTACGGCGACCCGCCAGCAGGGGGAGCGGGTGTCCTTTTCGGGACGTCGTACTCGGATGTGGGGCACGATATCACCTATGTGATCGAACGCTGGGTAGTCCGACGCCGCGAGGAGGGTCTTGACGTCACCGAGCTTGCACCGGGACTTGAATTGCAGCGTGAGGTGCTCGCTCAGGCGACCACGCCGCTGGACGTCGCAAGTGATCTGAAGGTGACGGATGCCGTATTGTTCAAGCCTGAGCGATTCGGCTTGACGCGGGAACCAGCCTGATGAACGAAGCCAGCACGCCTGCGCGTCAGCGTGCCAAAGGTGCGAGTGAATGCCTGATCAGGTGACAACTCAGGTCGCATTGGTCACTGGCGCAGGTCGGGGTATCGGACTTGCGATCGCAGTCGCCCTCGCGCGCGAGGGCTTCGCGATCGCTCTCAATGATCTCGCTGACGATGCGGAGCTCCGCGCCGCGAAGCGAACCGTGAGCGAGCTGGGTGTACCGGTCTGCACGGCGGCATTCGATGTCGCAGATACCGCGTCTCATGCTCAAGCTCTCGACGAGATCGAAGAGAACATGGGCCCGCTGACGACACTTGTCAACAACGCGGGTGTGTCGGTTGCAGATCGCGGCGACATTCTTGACGTCACCGCAGCAAGCTACGATCGTTGTCACGCGGTCAATGCCCGTGCGGTGTTCTTCCTGTGCCAAGCCTTCTCGAAACGGCTGCTGGCGAGAGCACGCGACAAGGGTCTGTATCATGCCATCGTCAATATCACTTCGGCCAACGCGAGCGCAGTGACTGTGCAACGGGCGGAATACTGTGCGTCCAAAGCCGCCGCCGCAATGGTCTCGAAGGCGTTTGCCGTTCGCCTCGGACGCGAGAACATCGCTGTCTACGATGTGCAGCCGGGTCTCATCGAGACTGGCATGACGTCGCCGGTCATCGAGAGCTACAGACGTCGAGCCGAGGAAGGTCTGACGCTGATTCCGCGCGTCGGTCAACCTGCCGAGATCGGCCGTATTGTCGCGACACTTGCCTGTGGCAAGCTTCCTTACACGACCGGTCAGGTCATCTCGGCCGATGGCGGCATGCGGGTGTCGGTATTCTCTTGATACTCAAGGAGGAAGGTCGAGATATCAAGCTGACTGGTTTGCGGACGTTTGCAACGGCGGTCGAACTCGGCAGTCTCGCCGCCGCCGCCCTACAGGGATTCGTTGCGATCCGGGTTGGTGATGCGGGCCGCCGGAACGAACCGGGTGTGCGAGCGATACTCGACTATCTCGTCGGCAGCCTGTAGTTATCAATTGCAAGTGATTTCACTCGTCGATGTGCAATACGACCTGCCTGACGGGCGACAACTGTTCGGACCGATCAATGGTGTCATCGGCCGCGGAATTACCGGTCTTGTCGGTGCCAACGGATCGGGGAAGTCCACACTGCTCGCTATGATGAGCGGCAAGATTTTACCGACACAAGGCACGATCACGGTGAGTGGCCGTGTGGGATTTCTGCGTCAGCAAGTCGGTGACGGAAACGCTGCGACGATCGCCGGTCTTTTCGGCGTCTCGGAGGCCTTGCGGGCAATACGCCTGGTGACCCGCGGTGAAATCGATGGCGATCAGTGGCCGGAAATCGATTGGACCGTGCCGTCGCGGCTGGACAAGGCGTTAGCGCAGGTCGGACTCGACGGCATGGATGCGGATCGTTCGCTCGGCACACTCAGTGGCGGCCAGCGGATGAGGGCCTCGCTGGCGGCGGCTTCATTCGGTGAGCCCGATCTGCTGATCCTCGACGAGCCAACGAACGACCTCGACGCCGATGGTCGCAAGCTTGTCCGCGATCTACTGCGTTCACGTCGCGGCGACGCGATCATCGCAAGCCACGACAGGGCCCTCTTGCGAACGGTCGATCGGATTGCCGAGCTGTCGTCTGGCGAACTACGACTCTACGGTGGAGACTGGGATTTCTTCGTCGAAAGCCGTGAAGCTGAAAATCGCCGTACAGCGAATCGTCTGGCAAATGCGCGGCAGGCTATCGACGCGGCTGATCGGCGCGAGCAGCTCGCGCGAGAACGCAAGCAGCGAAGGGACGCAGCCGGCCTGCGTGACGCTCGCAAGGGCATCAACAGCAAAGTCCTGCTCGACGCGAAGAAGGCGCGCGCAGAACGCTCGGGTGGGAGCGGTACTCGACTGCGCGAGCGTATCGCGCTAAAAGCCCGCACTCGGCTCGATGAGGTACAGAGCAGTGTGCGTAACGAGGCGCGGCTCGAGTCGAAGCTTGCCAGCACCGGGTTGCATACCACACGCACGGTACTCGTCTTCGACGACGTCACGGCTGGCCACGATGCAGAGCGTGTGGTTATCGCGGGGTTGTCTTTCGAGATCGTCGGCCCGGCTCGACTTCGCATCGACGGGCCGAACGGCTCGGGAAAGAGTACCGTCATGCGTCTCGCCAACGGCGACCTTGAGCCGATGTCGGGCAGGGTGCGCCGTCCGGTCCCGTCAATCCTGCTCGATCAGGATGTGTCGATGCTGGCAAGATCGGCAACGGTGCTCGATAACTTTCTCGCGCTGAACCCGGATCGGGACGAAGCGGCTTGTCGAAACTTGCTGGCGCATTTCCTGTTCCCGGCTGACGCGGTACACCGACCGGTTGGTGCACTGAGTGGTGGCGAGACCTTGCGCGTTGCACTTGCCTGCGTCCTGGGTGGTTCGATCGTGCCGCCGCTGATGCTGCTTGATGAACCGACCAATCATCTCGATGTGACGTCTGTCGAAGCTGTCGAACAGGGGCTTGCCGACTACGATGGCGCCCTCGTCGTGGTGAGCCACGACACCGACTTCATCGACGCTCTCGGGCTGGATCGGATTATCGACCTGAGTCGCTGAGATTGAAGCAGAACGAGTGCGACAGCCCTTGATCAGATTTCAGTCATGCCGAGCGACCCTGAGAGTATGCTTTCTGGCGCCGAGGTGTGCCAAGGGAGTCGTGCGGAGTACAACTCGTCTGATTGTTTTCGTCACGAACATGGTTTCAACTGAACGAGGGAAATGGCATGTCTGATAAACCGCTTGCTCTGGTCACGGGTGCTGCTCAAGGTATCGGCTACGCCTGTGCCGAGGCATTGCAGGAACAGGGGGCGCGCTTGATTATCGTCGATATCAACGATAAAGGAATCGAGGATGCCGTCGCCGCCCTGGGCAAGGAAACTGTGGGTCTGGTTTGTGACATGGGTGATCCCGAACAGGTCAACGCCATGTTCGATCTTGTCGGCAAGGAACATGGCCCGCTCGACGTGCTGGTCAACAACGCTGGAATCGCCATGCCAGGGGATTTCCTGGACACCACGATCGAACAGTTCCAGCGAGTCATCGATGTCAATCTCGTCGGTACTTTCATCGCATTGCAACGTGCCGCCAGAAGCATGGTCGTGCACAAGATCAAGGGGTCCATCATCAACATGTCCTCCATCAATGCGGTGGTCGCGATCCCGAGTATCGCCGCTTACTGCGCATCCAAAGGCGGTGTCATGCAGCTGACCAAGGCATCTGCGCTTGCACTGGCACCGCATGACATACGCGTCAATGCCGTGGGGCCAGGCTCGATAGATACGGCCATGATGGCCGGAGTGAACGCCAATCCGGAGGCAATGAAAACGGTCATGTCCCGAACTCCCTTGCAGCGAGTTGGCAGTGCTCGCGAGATCGGTGACGTCGTGGCCTTTCTGGCCAGTGACAAGGCCAGCTATATCACCGGCGAGACCATCTATGCCGATGGAGGGCGGCTGGGTATGAACTACACCTGCTGAGTGTGATCATGGAAAACACCCGTGCGCGCCATCGCTCATAGCCTCGCCAGATCGATCTTCACACCGTCGTGGCCGATGATCAATGGTCCCTCCCAGTATCCCTCGACAGCCTCCTGCCAGTGCCGCTCGGTATACGTCGGATCATCCGACGGAATCAGATGCGACAAGGCCAGCGCCTTGACGCCTGCAGCGGTCGCGGTGCGAGCTGCATCCTGAGCAAAGGTGTGGGATCTGCGCCAGTGGGCCATGAGCTTGTCGCTGCCATTGCCTATCCGGGACAGCAGGGCAGGCAGTGCGCTCTCCAGCATGGCCTCATGAATCAGCAAATCAGCTCCGCGCGCAAAGTCTTCGAGGGCGGGCAGCGGGGCGGTGTCTCCCGAGAACACGACATGCCTGTCCCGGGTTCTGAACGAAAGCGCGAAACAATCCTTCAACGGTGGGTGCTCGGTGCGGATGGCCGACACGAGCAAGCCGTCGTGTTCACGCACATGCCCCGCATCCATGACATGAAAAATTACCAGGCTTCGCAAGTCCGGGCGGCCTTCGTCCTCGATACGCAAGTCGATGTCCGCCTGCATGGAGGCCAGAAAGTGCTTCCAGTAGAGATCGAGCCCAACAGGCCCGTAGACACTCACCGGCGTCTTCAGTCCGGCTGTCCAGGCTGTATGCAACAGCGGGCCAAGTTCGATGTAGTGATCAGAATGCAAGTGTGACACGAAGAGCAGTGACAGATCCTTCAGCTGCATGCCTTGATCGACCAGCCCCCGAGTAACTCCCAGGCCACAGTCCACCACGACCTGCTGGCCGTTCAGCATGATCAGGTTCGAGGTAGGCATCGAAGAACACGGACGAATGGCAGGGCCACCTTTCGTACCCAACAGGGCGACAAAGTCGGTTGCCACGTCGAGTGTCATAGCGCCTCGAACCCGACGTCGAGTGCCGACAGGATGACCTCGGCGTCCTGTTCCGTCAGGATCAGCGGCGGCGACAGAATCAGGTTCGGTCCGGATATGCGCACCATCGCGCCTGCCTGGTAGGCCGCCTCCTGCAGCCTGGCGGCACTTGCCGCATCGATCGGTTTACGCGTGTTGCGATCGCTGACCAGTTCGATCGCGGTCATCAGTCCATGCCCGCCGCGCACATCGCCGATCGCGTCGTACCTTGTCGCAAGCGCTTTGCAACCCTCATGCAACCGGGTACCGCGCGCCGCGGCATTGTCGATCACGTTCAAGCGCTTCGTTTCGGCGAGACAGGCGAGGGCGGCGGCAGCGCCGACCGGGTGTCCGGAGTAGGTATAGCCGTGACCTATCCTGGCGTTCGGGTTGTTCTCGAAGGTCTCGATCATCCGGTGTCCCAGCATGACGGCTCCGAACGGAAAGTAGCCATTGGTGATGGCCTTGGCTGTGCACATCATGTCCGGCTGAATGCCCCAGAGACGGGCACCGGACCAGGCGCCGGTGCGGCCGTAGGCGGTAATGACTTCGTCGGTAATCAGGAGGATGCCGTGACGTGTGCAAATCTCGCTCACCATCGGCGCGAACGATTCATGCGGCGGGATGACACCGCCCGCACCCAGAATCGGTTCCATGATCATCGCGGCAATGGTGTTGGCCCCCTGGAAGGCGATTTCATCTTCCAGGGCGGCGGCGCAAAGTTTCGCGAGCCGCTCGGGATCGGCTTCATCGAAGGGATTGCGATAGGTGTAGGGGGCAGGAATGTGGTAACAGCCTGGCAGCAAGGGCTCATAGGCGTTTCGGAAATTCGCGTTGCCGTTCACGCTTGCGCCACCGATGTGCGTCCCGTGGTAGCCCTTTTTCAGGCTCAGAAATTTGCTGCGACCGGATTCACCACGGAGCTTGTGATACTGACGCGCCAGGCGCAGCGACGTTTCCACCGAGTCAGACCCGCCGGAGGTGAAGAATGCACCAGCCATTCCGTCGGGTTCGAAGAAGGCGGCGAGTTCGTACGACAGTTCGATGGCGGCGTCGTTGGACGTGCCACGGAAGGTTGAGTAGTAAGGCAGTCGGTCCAGCTGCGCCACGATGGCGTCTTTGACCGGTTGGCAGGAATACCCCAGATTGACGTTCCATAGCCCGCCGACGGCATCGACGACAGAGTGACCGTCAATGTCCGTTACGCGAACGCCACGCGCTTCAGTAATGATCTTCGGCGGGTTGTCGATGCTGTCCTGCGGTGACGTCATGGGATGCCACATCAGCCGACCGTTGTGGGCCTTTAGAAAGTTCGAGTCTTTCATCGCGTGGATTCCCCGTCTCTGTGCGGCACTGGAACATCTGCCCAGGCCTGTTCGACACTTGTCGGCACCGTGCCGCCCCAGTTCCGGGTGATTTGCCGACTGGCCTCGATCAGCTGCGCCTTGATGATGCGCTCCAGATCGTTCGTGAACCGTGTCGCGACACTTGCGACGGAGACGGCGCCGGCGAAGAGTCCACTCTGATCGAAGACCGGCGCGGCCAGGCTGAGGGCTTCCGCCTCGAAGCTGCCATCTGCCCAGCCGAAGCCGCTGGCACGCGTGACCTCGATGGATGCGCGCAGGGCGTCTGCACTGACGATGGTATTGGGCGTAAAGGAAGTCAGCACCTCAGTGGCCACATCGAACAGCTTGTCGGGTCCGAAAGCCAGTGCACAGAGTCCTGATGCGGTCGCATGCAGTGGGAACGACTGAATATCGATGATGACGCGGATGCTGTGGTGGGGCGACTCGACCGCGAGCAACTTATATAGCGTAGTGCCCGACAGAACCGAGACATGCGCGGTTTCTCCGCTGCAATCGGCCAGTTGTCGCAAGGGTTCGGCTGCGCCTGCCTTGCGCGGCACGGTGGCTTCGCGTGTCTGTGCAAGTTGCAGGAGGGCCGGGCCCAGTCGGTATCGCTTGGTGAGGGGGTTCTGTTCGACGAAGCCTGTCTCTTCGAGCGACTGCAGCCGACGGTAGGTCGTTGCCTTGTCCTGAGTGGCCAGTCGGCATAGCTGAGACAGACCGATCTCGGGACGTGCCGCCGAGAAACAGTTCAGCAATTCCAGGGTTTTCGTCGCAGATGACATCCGAGGCTCAGGCCGTTCGATACAGGGAGTTTGACTGAATATAATTAACATGGCAATATATTAATAGTGCCATCGGTTCAACATATGAACCATTCTAGGGAGATCAACATGTCACCACTCGCAAGATCACTGAGCGCTGTCGCGGTGGCGATCACGGCGCTTGCCGGTTCTGCGCTGGCCGAATACCCCGAGAAGCCGGTCGAGTTCGTGGTTCCCTGGCCGCCAGGCGATCTGGAAGATGTTCTGACCCGCATGATTGCCGAGGACTTTCAGGCGAAATACGATGTACCTACCGCCGTCGTGAACAAGCCCGGGGGTGGCGGCGGGCCCTTTCCCGGCGCAATCGAGGTGGCGAATGCACCGGCCGACGGTTACACCATCGGTTCATTCATCATCGCCATTCCGGTGGTTGGCCCTGAGATCGGCATTCCGGAGCTGAACCCTGATCCGTTCGTGCCGCTCGGCAACTTCCTTACCTACCCGTTCGTGATTGCCACATCAGGCAATGCGCCTTATGACGACATGGCGGGACTGGCGGAACATGCAGGCAGTAACGATGTCGTGTTAGGTCACTTCGGTGCGCCGCTTGTGCCCACGCAGGTCACCTTTGGTCTGGCAAAGGAAATGGGCTTCGCGTTTTCTGCAGATGCCGCTTTCGATGCGCTAAACTGCAACACGCTGGCCTCTGGCGATGTCGACGTCATCAACACGACGCTGCAACAGATTCTTCCTTGTCTCGATGACGTCAAGGTCCTTGCGTCCATCGGTTCCGAGCGTATTCCATTGACGCCTGAAGCGCCGACGGTGGCCGAACTGGCCCCCGATCTGAACGTCGCCCTGTGGAACGGCTTGTTCGTTCACAAGGACACACCTGCGGACGTGCAGGAGAAGATCATTGCCGTTGCGCGCGAAACGGTCATGTCCGAGCGTGCACAGAAACTGGCAGCGGATACCGGAGCGGCAGTCTACTGGCTACCGGCGGTTGAGGTGATCGAGCAGATCGAGACCGATATCGAGACCATGACGCGGATCGAAGGGTTGCTCGGCGACAACTGACAAGGGGAGACTGGGTCTCATGTCACACGTCAAGTCACTGCAGGCCCTGTTCAAGCGCTATCGTCGGCCCGGCGACATTGTCTACGCTTCGATAGCACTGGTCTTCTCGGTTTTTCTGCTGTCGCAGCTGCTCGAGCAGACGGCCTGGCGCGCAGGCGACAAGTTGTTTGCGCAGCCGAGGTTCTGGCCTGCCGTCGGATTGCTCGGGATGGTTGCCTTCGCGACCTTGCACTTGATGGGTTCCCTGCTGTCCGAGCGCATCGAAGGGCGTTGGAAGGAAGTCCTGCTCTGGCTGTCGGCATTCGAATATGCAGCCTGGTTCGTCGCCTATGCAGTCGCGGTTCCGCTGGCGGGCTACTTGCCGGCGACTGTGCTCTTCGCGGTTCTCCTGACCCTGCGTGTCGGCTATCGAAGTGCCTTGATGCTCGGCTCGGCGGCACTTGCGGCGGTGCTGATCGTACTGCTCTTCAAGACCTTCCTGAAGGTGAACCTGCCGGCGGGGCAGATTTACGAGACGCTTCCGGACGGGTTGCGTCAACTCATGCTCGTTCATTTCTGATTGGCCGTTTCGACAGGCCATCACGACCATGGCCATCCTGAACCGGCCAACTCTGACAGGAGCTGCCAATGGAGAACCTGCTAGCCGGGGCAGAAATGTTCGCCCGCTGGGATGTCGTGCTTGCACTACTGGTGGGCTCTATCGGTGGTGTGATCATCGGCGCCATCCCCGGCGTCGGGCCCGCAGTCGCCATCGCCATCCTGCTACCCGCCACGTTTTCACTCGAACCGATCGTCGGCTTGACCATGCTTCTCGGCATCTACGGTTCATCAATGTATGGCGGCGCCATTCCTGCCGTATTGATCAATACACCCGGCACGGCCGTGAATGCACTGACGTCCTATGATGGCTATCCCATGACCGAGCGGGGTGAAGCGCACCGGGCCGTGTCGTTGGCCTACAGCGCATCCTTCTGGGGCGGGATCTTCGGCATTCTGTGTCTGATCATCCTGTCTCCCGTGCTGGCTCTGATTGCGCCGATGTTCGGCAGTCGGGAAATCTTCCTGGCGGCGATGCTGGGCATCATCCTGGTGATCCTCGCGCACCGCGGACAGATCTTCGCCGCCGGCATGCTCGCCATGTTCGGGATCTTCCTGCAGACCGTCGGATTGGACGCGGTGACCTATACCCAGCGCTTCACGTTCGGCTTCAGTTTCCTCAGTTCAGGTATCAACCTGATCGTCGTGGTGCTGGGCCTCTTTGCGCTGAGTCAGGCATTCTTCCTGCTGACCGCACCCGACAACGTACCCGACGCCAGACCGGTGAGCGGCCGCATGAGTGCCGGCATCAAGGAGTTGCTAAAGCACAAGCGCGTGGCTTCGGTCGCATCAGGATTCGGCGTGGTTCTCGGCATGATTCCCGGCACCGGTGAGTTCACCGCGCAGTTCATGAGCTACACCTATGCGCAAAAGACGTCGGAGACGCCCGAGGCCTTCGGCAAGGGCTCTCCCGAACGGCTCATCGCCTCCGAGGCAGCCAATAACGCCGTGCCTGCCGCCGCGATGATTCCGCTGCTCGCGTTGGGAATTCCGGGTGAAGCGCTGACCGCGATGATGCTGTCTGTCTTCTATGTACACAACGTGATACCCGGCCCACAGCTCTTCCAGAACAACATCGATCTCGTCTACGGGCTGTATTTCGCGTTGATCGCGCTCAACGTCATAGTCATGGTATTCCTGCTCTTCTCGACCAACCTGCTGACACGGATCATTCGGGTACCGACCCGTTTCCTCGGCATGCTGATCCTGATCCTCTCTTTCGTGGGTGTCTACTCGCTTCGAAATTCACTTACCGACTGCATGATCGCCGCCGGCTTCGGACTATTGGGACTCGTACTCAAGCGGCTCAACCTGCCAATCGTACCGATCATCCTGGGCATGGTGTTGGGTGGCATCATGGAGGTCAAGCTGCGCTCGGCCCTGCCACGCCTGAAAGATCCCTTTGACATGATCGACAGGCCGATAGCCTTCATTCTCTTCGCGATCATCCTGGTGGTCCTTGCAGTTCATCTCTGGACGTTGGGCAAGGAGTTTCGAGCGCGAAAGCCCGAGGAAGACCATGACCTTCACGATTCACATATGCGGTAGCTGACGTCGATCGTCCTCGCCCATGAAGAACGCTGCCAGGTAGCTCGGGCCATGGCCGAACAGATGGCGAGCGCGACGGGGCCGGTGGCCCTGTTGCTACCCCTGCTCGGCCTGGGTGAGTGGGATCGGGAAGGGGCTGAATTGCACGACAAGGTCGGACTCGATCGCTTCATCGCCGAACTGGAAGCATCTGTAACGGCAAACGTCGACATTCATCGTGTCGACGGGCATATCAACGATGCGATCTTTGTCGACGAAGCGCTGCGAATTTTCGACGCCTGGCGAGACAGTGGACCGATCAGCGGCGCGGTGACCGTCGACGTGTGACGTGCCGGTCACGCCCTTGCGCCGGGATCCAGTCGTGCCAGCAGATCGAGTAGCTTTTCGTAGTCCTGTTTGCCGAGAATGGTCTGGAATTCGCTGACGATCGCGGCTGCCTGGTCTTCGTTATCGTCGATGATCTTTCGACCCGCGCGGGTTATCTCGATGAACTGGCGGCGCCGGTCCTTGTCATCGCGTGTCTGGGTTATGAGCCCCTTCTTTCGCAAGGTCGTCGCGATACGCGTGAGACTTGGGAACAACAGGCTGGTCCGGTCTGCGAGCGTCGAGGTATCCAGCGTGCCGAATTCCGACAGGACCCGCAGCACCCGCCACTGTTGTTCGGTGATGCCTGATTCAGCCAGCATCTCACGAATAGGGGTCATCACCCCTTCGCGGGCGCGGATCAGTGCGATCGGCAATGACCGAGCGGTGGATGGGAGCTTTGCCGACATCGCGGGATGCTTTCAAGTTTCCGGAAGACTGTCAATGCAGCCTTGACAGGGGTCAAAGAATATATTTAACATAGCAATAATTAACACATTACACAAATATGCCGCATTTTCACATCGACTACTCGGCCAATCTCGAGGAGGCCATCGACATGCGTGCACTCTGCGAGGCAATACGGGCAGAGGCGGCACAGATTGATGCCTTCCCCTTGGCTGGCATACGGGTGCGCGCAACGTGTGTCGACTACCATGCGACGGCCGATCGACGCGGCCGCGTCAGCGGCATCGGCGGCCTTCGCCGACTGGCGCGACTTGCCGGCACCGGAACGGCGCGACATCCTGCTGAAGGTCGCTGACGGCATAGAGGCGCGTGCTGACGAGATTGCGTTCTGCGAGTGCTGGGATACCGGGCAGGCCTACAAGTTCATGTCCAGGGCCGCACTTCGGGGGGCGGAAAACTTCCGCTACTTTGCCGAACAGGTCGTGCAGGCCAGCGACGGTCAGCATCTGAAATCCCCGACGTTGATGAACGTGACAACACGTGTGCCTGTCGGCCCGGTCGGGGTGATCACGCCGTGGAATACACCGTTCATGCTTTCCACCTGGAAGATAGCGCCCGCTTTGGCGGCTGGCTGCACGGTGGTGCACAAGCCCGCCGAGGCTTCACCGTTCAGCGCCCGCCTGCTGGTGGAAATTGCCGAACAGGCCGGACTCCCGCCGGGCGTGCTTAATACTGTCAACGGCTTCGGTGAAGGCAAAGCGCTTTGTGAATCGCCGCTGATCAAGGCCATCGCTTTTGTCGGTGAAAGCCGTACGGGTAGTCTGATCACCCGGCAGGGTGCCGATACCCTCAAGCGCAATCACCTCGAACTGGGCGGCAAGAATCCGGTGATCGTCTTTGACGATGCCAATCTCGAGCGCGCGCTCGATGCGGTGATCTTCATGATCTACTCAATCGACGGGGAACGCTGTACCTCGTCATCAAGACTACTGGTACAGGACACCATCCGCGAAGAGTTCGAGCGGAGACTGGTCGAGCGTGTCGACAACATCAAGGTGGGTCACCCGCTGGATCCCGCGACGGAGATTGGCCTGATGGTCAGCGAAGAGCACTACAACAAGGTCAGGCGCTACTTCGAGATCGCCCGCGAGGAAGGCGCAACCGTGGCCGCAGGGGGCATGACAGTGGGCAACGAAGGCTATTTCGTACGCCCGACTCTGTTTACCGATGCCGACAACCGGATGCGTATCGCCCAGGAGGAGATCTTCGGCCCGGTGTTGACCTCGATTCCGCTCGCCACCGAGGAGGACGCGCTGCAGCTTGCCAACGATATACCGTACGGTCTGACCGCGTATGTCTGGACCAACGACCTGACCCGTGCGCTGCGCGTCACCGACAAGCTCGAAGCCGGCATGATCTGGGTCAATTCCGAGAATATCCGTCACCTGCCCACGCCCTTTGGCGGCGTCAAGGCCAGCGGTATTGGCCGCGACGGCGGTGACTGGTCATTCGAGTTCTACATGGAACAGAAGCACATCGGTTTCGCCATCGGCGAGCACAGGATCACCCGGCTCGGAGCCCGTGGTGCGTCAACGTGACAGTGGCGCACGCGCTAGTTGATGGACGCACTTTGACACAGAGTCCGATCGCGTCTGAATCCCTGGCAATGTGGCCCCGTCTATCGAGATCCTTGAAACGCGTATTGTCCGGGTCGATGCGGAGAGTGGCAATATCCGCAAGATGTTCGATACGATCAGCGACAATGCTGCTGATGCAGGAGTCGTCCTCGGAACTGCACGACACGAGGTCGATGCGTTCGATCTGCGCTGGGTCGGCGCCATCGTTTCACGGAACGGCGAGGTCGAGGAAACCGGTCTTGGCGCCGGCGTGATGAACGATCGCGTCGAGAGCGTCGTCTGGCTCGCCCGCCGAATGGCGCCGCACGGGCAAAGTATCGCGCCTGGCCAGATCGTCCTGTCGGGCAGTTTTATCCGCCCTGTCGAGTGCCCTTCGTCGAGCCGGATCAACGCTGATTTCGGGCACTTCGGCAGCGTCGATATCGCGTTTGCCTGACGTCATGAGGCATGAATATGGATTCAATGCCTACAGGGTATTGAATCCAGGGCCCAATCCAGAGCCCAATCCAGAGCCCAATCCAGCTTCCCGATCCTCGCCGTTTACGCGATCCTGTCTACTCGAGCGAGACGCTCGATCGAGGACTACACGACGACGAAGAAAGTGTTATCGCTCGATATACCGACTGTACTCAGCCCTTGTAGTATCGTTTGCACTGTATGGCGACACGGTCTATCTGCAATAGTCCTTTTCGTTGCCTTCACGAACCTGGCGATCGCCGCGACGCTGATCAATACTCTCGAGAAAAAGGCCTCTTCGGCTACGAGCCGAACGGTATTGCCATTCGCGGTTATGACACCGTTGCGTACTTTACCGACAGTGCGCCGATCAAGGGTGCCAGCGAGTTCTCCACTGAATGGAAAGATGCAATCTGGCACTTCGCGTCTCAGCAACATCTCGACGCATTCAATGATGATCAGGAACGTTACGCACCGCAGTTTGGTGGCTACTGCGCCTACGGCGTATCTCAGGGTTACCTGGGTCAAGGTAGAGCCTGATCTCTGGACGATCGTTGAAGGAAAGCTCTACTTGAACTACGACGAAGGAGTGCAACGGCAGTGGGAGGAAGACATCCCGGGGTTCATCAACAAGGCCGATCGCCAGATCGATGCCTTGTTTGCCACGCACTAAGGGAGTTTGCGATTCCGTCGGGGTGCCTTGAGGTACGCTGAAGGACACTTCATCAAGCAAATCTCTTTCTGCATTCTACCCGAGCCATCAGGTGATGGTGCTCGCCTTGCGCTATTAGTTGTTAGTCACGTGCATTCCTTCGCCGGCTGCGGAAGCACCTGCTGTCCGGCTTTCACGACACGAACGCGCCCCTGCATAGCTCTGCCGCATGGAAACGAAAGAGCGCACTCCCTTTCATGCTCTACCTTCAGGGCTCGCCGATGAAAGCCTCGTCGAACTTCAGATTTTCGCTCCACAGCGACCAGGGCTGGATCGGTGTGCACAATAGCACTTGCGCGGGTGTGGAGCGTTGATGGTCCTGGATTGCGACAATCGTGTAGGTGTATCCGCGCCCCGGTCCAAGATCGCTATCGATGTTGCTGAGTGCGTCCACCAAGCGCGACGCCATCGCGACTGATCTCGTAGCCGCGCACGCCCCGATCGTTGCTCGAGCGGCGCCAGGCGAGTCCGCCAGAGCTCGGTCCGTAGGCTCGAGCGACTGTTCCGGCGGGGGTGGTCGGTGGGGTATCGACCGCCTGTGCGAACGCCGCCTTGACAGTGACAAGATCAAGTGCGAAGACGAAGTGCGTGGCGACGACGGATCGACGGTCCATGGAGGCACTCTCGTGGCTGACACCTGCAACAGCATGACCGCCACGCTACTGAAGTGTACCGATGTTCCAGGGCCATCAGGCGGACGCCGCCGCGATTCAAACTGCAGGCGATTCCTCAGCGATTTCCTGCCCGTCGGATACATCATTCGCCCGGGAATTGTCATTCGCGACTTCCGACACCAGTTGCTGGGGCTTCGGTCGGCGGCGACGCCTTGTCTTGACGGGCACCATCGTGCGCATCGCTTCGAGCTTTCCATAGCAGAGGAGCTTGTCGTCGGCTTCGAGGATTCGTTCAGTTTTCGGGTTCGGTATGACCTTGCCGCCGCGATAGAGTGTGAGGACGTTGATGTCCTGCTCCGAGAGCCTGGTGTCCTGGATACTGATTCCGACGAACTTCGAGCCCTCGGGTATGTAGACCTCGCTGACGCCATAGCCGCGGCTTATCGTCAATCGTTGGCGAATGTCGATCTCGGGGAAGTCCACCTGGGCAGAAATGAAGTCGATGACGGCACCGGCGACATCGAGTCCGGTACAGGTTTCGATGCCTTCGAGCCCCGGTGAGGAATTCACCTCCATGATCTGCGGGCCAGTCTTCCCTTCCAGCATGTCGACGCCAGCAACGCGCAGCCCTAAAATCTGCGCTGCCCGCACGGCCGTCTCCCGATACTCGTCGGTAAGCTCGACCGCTTCAGCCACGCCACCGCGGTGCACGTTGCTACGAAATTCCTGCCCTTGAGCCACCCGACGCATCGCTGCCACGACGCGATCGCCGACGACAAAGGCGCGAATGTCCTTGCCCTTGCTCTCGGCGACAAACTTCTGGATCAGCACGTTCTGCTTCTGACTCTGAAGCAATTCGATGATGGATTCCGCCGCCTTGATGGTATCGGCCAGCAGGACGCCGATCCCTTGTGTGCCCTCGATCAACTTGATCACCACTGGCGCACCGCCGACGCGTTCGATTGCGGGTAGTACATCCTTCTTGTCACGGACGAAAGTCGTCCTGGGGATACCGACATGGTGGCGGCTGAGAATCTGCAAGCTTCGGAGCTTGTCTCGGGAGTTGGTGATACCCGCCGCGGTGTTTGCACAGAAGATGTCCATCTCCTGGCACTGTCTTACGACGGCGGTTCCGTAGTAGGTGATCGAAGCACCGATCCGCGGCAGGACCGCGTCGTAGGAACTCAGCACCTTCTGGCGGTAATACAGATCAGGAATGCCCTGTTGCAGATCGATGGCGAACTTCAGTGTGTTGAGAACCCGCACCGAGTGATCCCGCTGCTGGGCGGCCTCGACCAGGCGTCGAGTGCTGTATGAATTTGGCCCGCAGGAAAGGATGGCGAGTTTCATGAACTTCGGCTCCGTGTATCGAGTATGCGACTACAGTACGCTGTAGTGTGGACGATTGCCGCTGTTTTCGCTTGACAGGCCGCTCTGCAAGGCCCGTGCGTCAAGGCTAAAACATCCACCCTCGGAGGGGGTGGGCTTGGTTGGCCCCAGAGGGGGCTCGGAAGAATTCATCTAGCCTCTAATGCCATTTGGAGTTTGAGTTGCCGTTGCTCCATCTGTTGCTCCTGCCTTTCCTGGTACTTCACATAAGCCCGGATCTTCTCTGAGTCCAGCCCAATCGTGTCTACGCAGGATCCTCTGGTCAAGAAGTGATTGCCGCAGTAGGGCTTCTGTCGAAGGTTCCTGAATCGATTTAGCACGCTGATGGCGGTTTGGCCTTCCACGATTCCGACATAATCTGATACCGAAATCTTCGGCGGTATCCTGACCATCAGATGCACATGATCGATCTGTACATTCAATTCCTCTACGTCGCACCTCTTTTGCTCTGAGAAAGCCAGAATACAGTTGCCGACTTCTTGTTTTACATCACCTTGCAGAATCCGAAATCGATACCTTGGCATCCAGACTACATGATAGTGGTAGTGCCATATCGTGTGTGATAGCTTGCTGAAACGACTCATTGGTAGCTCCTTGTGTAGCTGTGGGGACAGCGAATAAAGGAGTACCACTGAGTCGTTCTGACGGCAAAGCCTCAGCACTCTGGCCACGCCCAGAGGGCGTGGGTTTCTACGTTGCGACTAAAAGCAGCATCCGTATCCTTTCGTCGTCGAGCTTTCTTTGCAGGGCTTTGACAGTGCCTGGACCCTTGCGCCAGCGTGCGACCTCTGGCGCCTTCAGCCATCCTTGTATTAAATCCCAATAATCGGACTGGACCTGTCGAAACGCATAGTTACCTTTCAGGATCGGCTTCAAGTTTTCTCCTTGTGGCTATTGCCGTCTGAGACGAAGGGGAGGTGCCACTGCACGCCGAAACAGCCACTCCTTGCACGTATCGTCGGAGCATTCTATCAGGAGCATTCTATGTAGTGCAGCACGTGCTCCACGCCTGCTTCCCTGGCGATCTCGAGCAACTGTTTCCGTTGTCCACGGGTGTTGGCTGGAAAGTCGAGGACGATTCTCAGTCCGAGTTTCAATGGAGATGCAAGGAAGAGGCACCCGCTACCGCGGCCTTATCGGCGCCGACGAGTTCGCCTGGATGAAACCTGACGCGCTTCTCGTCAACACCTCATGCGGGCCGATCGTCGACGAGACGGCGCTGGTGGCGGCGTTTACCTCCGGCCATATCGGTAGTGCCGGGATTGGCGTATAAGACGAAGAGCCGCTGCCCGTTGATCACGTGCTCAGAAGCTGACAGCGTACGCTGTTTACCTCGCACGTCGGCTTCGTCACCGAGCAAACTTACCGGGTGTTCTACGGTGACACACTCGAGGCGATCGAGGCGATCGAGGCCTGGCTTGTCGGCGACCCGGTGCGCGAGATACGTTCTTGAGTTGTGAATCTCACTTCAATCCAGAATCGTCGGTCGATACGCCTTACAGATCGCCAACAAAGGAATAGCGCCGTTGAGCGCGAGACCATCCAGTCGCCTGTCCGGACGACTTCCGGCAGTCTTGCTCGGTATGGCAGGCGCGGTGCTTGCGGTCGTGGCGGGGATGCCGATCCCGTGGCACGCTCGTTCCAGTTGCGTCGGGTGGCCCTGCGGTGTCTTCATTCATCGCCGCGATCCTCAATCCGAAGTGGCGGCGACAGCGTCACTCAAGCACATGCGTCCCCGTTGGGGTCATTATCGTAGCGTGCAGGTGCTCGACGCCGCTTTCGATGACACGCACGCGGTAATCACGCAGGCGCCCATCCAGAAACCCCGAAATGAGTTCCGCCCGAGGATGCTCGATCGTCAGCTCAACGAAACGACACCCGAGATCCGCCATGTGCATCGCAGGATGTGGACCGTCTGGCCACTGCAGAAAGCCGGGGAAGCCGCCACCGAGCGGCAATGACCCTTCCGGTTGTACAGCGATACGCCATGACAATGCTCCGCGCGTCTGCGGCAACGCCCGACCGCCGAGTTCACCGGCTTCGGCAATGGTCGCGTCCAGATCCGATGTGCCCAGCAGCCAGTGCTCGAGCCGTGCCGGCGCGTCGCCGCGTTGATCGAGATTAAACCAGCGCGGCCACTGCGGCGCTGGAGCAGCCGGATCGATAGCGATGATCTCGAGAAAACACGCCTCGCCGACACGCATCAGATGGTTCCACGTACCCATCAAAGAATGCACGCCGCCCGGAGGCACTTCGACACCGAGCCGTTCGCGGACGTGTGTGACGGGTGCGGCCGTTTGATGATGTGCTTTAACTAACAGCCGGAACGCCCCATTTATCGATCTTTTCCCAGAATTGATCC
>ENA-ORXM01001405-ORXM01001405.1-marine-metagenome-genome-assembly--contig:-NODE-1405-length-33995-cov-4.343181_pt1 | contig 33995 bp, 31 predicted proteins | sample MGYA00237867_ERZ511480 | MGnify/ENA primary metagenome ERZ511480 (study PRJEB26309, sample SAMN06266103) | marine metagenome | isolation source: Algal blade | place: United Kingdom:Sidmouth, United... | reverse complement strand
CCTAATCTTCACGCTATGGGACTCATGACCAATCGTGATTATGAAAATTACCGTTCTCTTTTTGATCTTATGGAATCTTTTGTTGAAGGTCCAGATTTATTGATTTACTTACGTAGTTCCATCCAAAATTTAGTGGCACAAATTCATAAGCGTGGTCGTGATTATGAAAATACAATTAGTATAGATTATCTAAGTAGATTAAACGAACGTTATGAAGCTTGGATTACTAAATACGATAAAGGTAATTTACTAATTATTGACGTTGACAATCTAGATTTTGTTGCTAACCCTGAAGATCTTGGTGGCATTATCAATAAGATTGATGCGGAAATCAACGGTTTATTCTAACCAAAATTACTTTATAAAATTATTTTCTTTAGCGTGTGCAATTGCCTGCTCACTGCTGTCAACCAATAAAACCGGTGTGGTCTTATAGGATTGAAACAGACCGCTTACACGCTCCATTTTCCTTTTGTGATTAACGCTTCTTAAATAGATGGCACTAATTTGATCAGGATACAACTCCGCAATTTCTTTATAGATATCTGCATCGTGCTCTCCGCTATCCCCTATCAAGATGAATTTAAGATTCGGATAGGTCTTTAAAAGGTTTAATATCTCTTTTTGCTTCTGAGGTTTTTCTACCTCCTTTTTACGCTTCATAAAGCGCGGGAAGTTCCGCAACAAAATTGGACCTTTGGGAAAGTTATTTTCTTCCAAAAAAAACTCAAGATAGCGGTACAAGTTCCAAGGACTATGGCTAACATAAAAAATTGGATTGGCAGACTCTCCCGATTTTCCTCTGTGCAACAAATTATAAAATTCTGCAGCACCTCTAAGAGGAGTGCGCTTTCCTGCCCTTTTAAAAATAGTATTTACTACCACCCGCCATTTTAAAGAAGAGACGACACCCGTATGCAAAATAGTATCATCAATATCACTGATAACCCCAAACTCAGCTTTAACGGAAGGAATTAACACTTCTCCAGGAAAACGATTTTGACGAAGTATTTCTCTACGCAATGAACTGTCATCATAAGAGATTTCATAATTTAACCACCCTTCTTGGTTGGTTAGTGTCTCTAAATTCTCTAAAGATTCATTAAAAACATAATAGCCTCTGTTATCTGTCTTTCCTATAAGAACACGATCATCAGAAAGTTTTAATTTTATACCGGTATTCCTTACTTCATCCGTTTCAAAACGTTTGTAGCTATTCCATATTAACGTAAAAAAGCCTTTTTTAGACAGGTCTATTTCCTCATCCTCCAAAGCTCGTCCTCTAGCATAGAAATGCGAATCAGTTCCATACCCCTGAAAAGCAATAATCTGCAACCTATCTTTTTTACCGAATAAACCCATAGTGCCAAATATACTTAAATATAGGACTAGGAATTAGTCTGATAAAAATCTATAGGTGCTCAAAAGTACAGTTTACGCATTCAACAGCAAGCTTCACTCATTCCTTGTTTTTATTGAAACGGATACCTTTTAGGTTTGAATATGTTTAACCATGCCGTTCTATTGGAAAGGCGCAAAATCCATATCCTATGAAACTCAAGAAAAATCCACAAAAAGATTTAAACCCTAACCGTCCTATCTATTTTCTTTTTGGGCTATTATTTGTTCTTATGCTTACTTTGGCAGCTTTTGAATGGAAAACTTATGACCACCATTATGACTATGATGTTTCTATGAATTTAGAGGATGAACTTACAGAAGAACTTCCAATTTTGGTAGAATTCAAAACACCACCTCCTCCAAAACAGATTCAGGCACCACCTATAATTGAAGTCATTGATAATGAGGACGAGGAAATTGAAGATGTATTTGAATCTACTGAGACCGATCAAGATGAAGAAATACTGGACGTATCAGACATAGAGGTTTTAGAAACGGATGAGCCCGAAGAGATGTCGTTCATGGTTATTGAGGATGTACCCGTTTTTCCTGGATGTGAAAAGGAAAAAAACAAAAGAGTCTGTTTTCAAAAAATGATGAACAAACACGTTGCCAAGAACTTTAGGTACCCTGAAGCTGCTCAAGAAATGGGTATCCAAGGACGCGTAAATATCATGTTCGTGATACAAAAAGACGGTAGTATTGGTAATGTACAATTACGAGGACCAGATAAGAGCCTTGAAAAAGAAGCTAAAAGAATAATAGATAAATTACCAAAAATGCAACCTGGTAAACAAAGAGGGACACCTGTACGAGTTCCTTTTAGTCTTCCCATAAATTTTAAACTTCAGTAAACCGCACAAAAAAAGGGGCCATTTTAACGGTCCCTTTTTTATATATGAAATTGAATTAGCTACTTTTTAACATCCACCTTTTCAATGGTGATTTCCGTCTCTTTACCATTATTGGATGCTACATTTTTTTCAAAAGCCATAAGTTGATTGTTTACTTCTGATTTCGTTCCTCTAAATACTTTCTCTTGAGATAATTTTTCCCCGTTCACAACCGTAGTATATGCAATTGTTGCTTCAGCCATTTGGGAATCAAGGTCATTCATTTCAACCCTAATCTCTTTATTATTCTCTACACCGGCCATGCCAGTAGCTTCCATTGCAATACTTGGTGCAATAACCAAAGCTACAACAGACATTAACTTTAAAAGAATATTTAAAGAAGGCCCTGAAGTATCTTTAAAAGGATCACCTACCGTATCTCCAACGACAGCGGCTTTATGTGCGTCCGTTCCTTTACGACCATCCGATTCAATCATTTTTTTGGCATTATCCCAAGCACCACCAGCGTTAGATTGAAAAATTGCCATTAACACACCACACGTTGTTACGCCGGCCAAAAGTCCGCCCAACATCTCGGCACCACCTATAAAACCAACTGCAACCGGAACAACAATTGCTAACAGACCTGGCAGAACCATCTCTCTAATAGAAGCTTTTGTAGAAATATCCACACATTTATCATATTCCGCATACCCATCAGCAGCATCAAAAATTGCTCGTTGGTCCGCGGTAGCTTTAGACATATCCGAATCTACCTCTCTCATAACTTGCAAAGCAGCTTTTAACTGCGGAATATCTCTAAATTGCCGTCTTACTTCTTCAATCATTGCCATTGCCGCACGACCAACCGCATTCATTGATAAGGCCGAGAATACAAAAGGAAGCATTCCCCCTACTAAAAGACCGGCCATAATTTTTGGTTGAGAAACATCGATTGAGGTTACGTTCGCCACTTTCATAAAAGCAGAAAACAGAGCCAAGGCCGTCAATGCCGCAGAAGCAATTGCAAAACCTTTGCCAATAGCAGCCGTTGTATTCCCTACTGCATCTAATTTATCCGTACGTTCCCTAACCTCAGAAGGTAATTCCGCCATCTCCGCTATACCACCGGCATTATCAGAAATTGGCCCGTAGGCATCAACTGCTAGCTGTATACCTGTATTTGCCAACATGCCCACTGCTGCTATGGCAATACCATACAAACCAGCAAAATGATGCGATACTATAATGGCTGCGGCAATCAATAGTATTGGAACCATTGTAGACATCATGCCTACACCCAGACCAGCTATAATATTGGTTGCGGCACCCGTTTCCGATTGAGAGACAATAGAGTTTACCGGTTTTGTTCCTGTACCCGTATAATATTCCGTAATCTTGCCTACACCCAAACCAGCTACAAGACCAGCTAATGTGGCGTAAAATATACCCATTGCACCCATGGGCAGACCCTCTATAGATTCCGGTATGAAGGCCGTAATTATAAAATATGAGGCTACGACCATTAACCCGGCCGAACCGAATTCGCCAATATTTAATGCTGTTTGTGGATTACCACCATCTTTAACTTTTACAAAAAATGTACCTATGATGGACATTACAATACCAACAGCAGCTAACACTAGTGGAAGATAAACAGCACCTAGCCCTGCAAAATCCGGAGTTATAATAAATGCCCCTAAAACCATTGTCCCTATTATAGAACCCACATATGACTCAAATAAATCAGCCCCCATACCTGCAACATCACCCACATTATCACCCACATTATCTGCTATAGTAGCAGGGTTTAATGGGTGATCTTCTGGTATACCAGCTTCCACCTTACCCACTAAATCCGCACCAACATCGGCTGCTTTTGTATAAATACCACCACCAACTCTTGCGAAAAGAGCAATTGATGATGCCCCTAAAGAAAAGCCGGAAAGCACATTCAAGACCAAACTAAGGTTCTCAGCACCAGGCCACATAGATTGATACAACATAAATAATACACTTAGCCCCAAAACACCAAGCCCAACAACTCCAAGTCCCATAACCGCACCACCGGCAAAGGCAACCTCTAGAGCTTTGCCCAAGGAGGTTTTAGCAGCTTGTGTGGTTCTAACATTTGCTTTGGTAGCAACTTTCATACCTATGAACCCTGCTAAAGCAGAACAGATGGCTCCTACTATAAAAGAAAGGGCTACCATTCCATGGGAACCTTCCTCATTGCTACCTTTAAAAAATAGGAGAACAGCTACCGCTATCACAAAAATTGAAAGGATTTTGTATTCCGCTTTCAAGAAAGACATTGCACCATCGGCAATATTCTTTGCTATCCTAGCCATTTTTTCGTCACCAACTTCTTGTTTGGTTACCCATACGTCTTTGACAAAAACGAATACTAAGGCCAGTATTCCGAATACTGGCAAAAATTTTACTACTAATTCCATTCGAGTTGTTGTTTAAGATTTCTAATGCCAACTAAAGTAATGAAATTGATGTTATAAAAAAAAGCCTTTTTTATTGCTAAAAAAGGCTTTTTGAAGAGTAATAATTATTTATATCGTAAAAGTGCGTTTCTTTTTAAATTCGCTATTATCATAACGCTCTACACATTCATGGTAGATTTTAACTGCCTCTTGGGCATCACCCCATCCACCTGTATCAACTTTCTTCTTTTCCAAATCCTTATATACTTTAAAGAAATGTTCTATTTCCTTTAAACGATGAGGATTCAAATCACTAATATCATGGTTATTGCTCCATATTGGATCAGAAACAGGCACACAGATAATCTTTTCATCCGGCCCTTTTTCATCGGTCATATGAAAGACTCCAATTGGTCTTACTTCCATAACCACCATAGGATATGTTGGTTCCGCTCCCATTACCAAAACATCTAATGGATCCTTATCCAAAGCTAACGTTTCAGGAATGAAACCGTAATCACCAGGATACATCATAGATGAAAAAAGCATACGGTCAAAACGTATTTTATGTAATGTAAAGTCGTATTCGTATTTATTTCTACTTCCTTTTGGAATCTCTATTAAAACATCAAAAGTTATATCTGCTTTTTTTCCCATTTTTTAGGTTTATTTTACAATCACGAAGGTACAAAAATGCAAACACGCCAACCTCCAAATATGGAAAAAACATCGCGCATTATAACAAAATTATGTGATTATAAATATTAAAGAAACTGACTAAGAATCTTTATTATTTTTGAAGCGAACCTATAAACACTTATCAATGAATAAACTAAACCCTAACAGATTTACAAAACCTATTATCTAAAAGTCAAAACCAAATGTTCCAGTAATGCTAAAAGGGCGCGCCTCTGGAGCATCCAAATAATTTCCTCTAAAGTTAAAATCCACCCTAAGAATTTTAAAAATGTTACCAATTCCAACGGAATATTCATAATATATTTTGTCAGACGGGGCCTGTAAAGGTGTATTTATAGTAGCTGGCATGCTCAAGGCTATATTTTCATCGGAAAGGTCTCCCCACACTCCCCTTAAACCGATAATTTCACGCAAATTAAGTTTGCGCAACAACGGAATACGAGAGAAAAGACGTCCGTTAAAATTGTGCTGTAGATGTAATGCTATATAGGTATCCGTTACGAATTCATAGAAGTCCAGGTTAGGAAATGTTCCGTAATTGGAAAAGAAGGTCTGATTACCAGGAACAACATTCAACAATCCTAACGGCACGGTATTAAAGGTCTTACCCATTTCCAGAGTTGAGAACAGTCTACCAAAACCTCCTATTTGCCAAGGCTGGCTATATGAAAATTGTAATTTACTATAGCTGAAATCACTATCAAAAACAACATCCACACCTTTAGTATAACTTAATAATAGGGTGCTATAGTCATCATTCATGCCCTTTCTTTCCACACCATACCCAATAGTTCTTTTACCCGGCGTGTAAATCATAATAGCGTTAAAATCGAATTGATTTATCTCCGACGAAATACCTGTTGGAGCATCTGGATCTATATAATCTAGACTAAAATCATCTGGCAAAGCAGAGCTTAATTTCCTAAATGTACCGCCAACACCAAATCTTACATTGGTTATGGGCTCTATTTCTATATTGAATTTACTTAAGTTGATATTCGTTAGTCTATTGTTAGCTCCTACAGTTACCAAAGAAGACGAAGCAATACTCCGACCAAGAACATCATTTGTAGCCGTAAGACTTACCCCTAGTTGCTCAATATCCCTTCGATTACCCCCAGAAACAATAAGCCTACTCTTTTTATCCAGTAACATTTTACCGGATAGACCATGCTTAAACTTCTTGTCCTCAAAACCATAAGCCGTGTATCCTTCAACACGCCAAAGGTCATTCTCCCCAAAGTATGAACGTGCGCCTATACGTACCCGTGGACCTTCTGCTTGATTATAACCAAAGACATCATATACAGAACCAACATCCATATTCCACTTATCGATCTCTACATAACCACTACCCAAAATACTCACTAGATTGTAGTAAGATTTAAATTTAGGAACGGTCTTTAGCGTATCCAATAACTGATAAATACCCTTTTCATCCTTATTTAAACTTTCTAATCTACTATTCTCCCAAAACGTACTATCCCTATTTAAGACCGAATCATCATAGGGGTTGCTCTCTTGTTTATAAAACTCTTTTGGCTTTTTCTCATTAAAAGTATAGTTATCAAATACAGTAGTACGTTTACCGTACATACCACGTGATTCTTCCTTTTTTTGAAAACTGAAATCGCTCATCATATAATCGCGCTTCAAAAGAAATACGGAATCATTGACCACCTCAAAATCCTGTTCAATATAAATCTCTTTGACCCAGTTAATATTGGCGCTTTTAGTAACCTCAAGATTAATGTTCTTTACCGCATAGGTAGAATCATTCACCCAAAAATCCCCTTTAAACGTTAGTTCGTTCTTTCGTCTTGGATAATAAACAATATTGTAACACCATTTATCTTCTATAAATGCACTATCCCGCAAAGCATAGTTGTAAACATCTACTCCAGTCCTAGACAGGGGACTGGTGAAACTTTTATCAAAGAATTTGAGATAATTATCATAGATATCATACTCCTGATAGAGGTCCGCTACAAATGCGATAATAGACTGGTTGTTATCAAAACCCGAGTTTTTATTACCTAGGATATCCTCTTTTTCCTCGTCTAGCCTATTGTCCCCATAAACCTTAGAAAAAGTTTCGTTCAAGAAAATAGGTAAATAGGTTTTTCCGGTAATACGGGAAGTATCTAGATCATTAAAGACAAATTCAAGCCCTTTAAAAATCTTCTTCTTCATAAGGGCACTATCAATAGTATTGAGATCAAACTCTACCTTTTCATACTTTTCAAAAGCATATTGGTTGAATTTACGTAGACCGTTCTCCCTTTTTTTTGCCCATATTTTTCTTAAAATATCTATGGCAGGGTTGTTTTTTTTAGGTTGCTTTCCTCCTACAAGAACTACTTCATCAAGCTGCTGGGAAGACTCTTTCATGACCACATTCATCTTATAGGTCACTTTTGACGTAAGTGGAATTTCAACACTTTCGTATCCAATAAAAGAAACCAAAAGAATAGGGTGATTCTCATCCGATTCCATATAAAAAACACCATTATCATCTGTAATAGTGCCTTCATAAGACCCTTTAAAAAGAATATTGGCAAAAGCTACCGGCTGGTTATCTTCATCTACCACAACACCACCCACTTTAGTTTGCGCGCTGGCAACCAAAGTAAAAAGTAGCAAAACTAATAATAGGAGGTTTTTCATTCAAGAAATTTTCTCTATCCTGTACAAACAAATAATGTACCAGAACAGATTATATTGTATTTCCAAGTCCGTTTTTAAACATAAAAATTAAAGTCCGCTTCTATTTCCCTGCTAAGAATCCTAATCCAAGCCTAAAAACACCAAACGGAACTAATAAAAAAATGCTTTACCGACACTAAGTCGGTAAAGCAAAAATACCTTTACAATTTTGATATACCTATTTGTACATCACTTTCTTAACCGCATCAACCACATCTTTATGATTTGGCAACCATTCCGCTAACAATACAGGAGAATACGGTGCAGGCGTATCTGCCGTATTTATCTTCTGGATAGGTGCATCTAGGTAATCAAAAGCGTGAGACTGTATATGAAATGTTATCTCTGTAGCCACATTTCCAAAAGGCCAGGCCTCTTCCAGTATAACCAAACGGTTTGTTTTCTTTACTGATTTTAAGATAGCTTCATAATCCAATGGCTTTACGGTACGTAAATCAATGATCTCACAGCTAATTCCTTCTTTCTGAAGTTCATCGGCAGCTTTATCTGCCTCTTTTATAATTTTACCAAAAGAAACAATAGTAACATCACTACCTTCTCTTCTTATATCTGCAACACCTATCGGTATAGTATATTCTCCTTCCGGCACTTCACCTTTATCTCCGTACATCTGCTCAGACTCCATAAAAATAACCGGGTCATTATCACGAATTGCCGATTTCAACAATCCTTTTGCATCTGCGGGGTTGGAAGGTACGATAACCTTTAACCCTGGACAGTTAGCATACCAGCTTTCAAAAGCTTGCGAATGCGTAGCTGCCAATTGACCAGCCGAACCTGTGGGTCCTCTAAAAACAATAGGACATGGAAACTGCCCCCCGGACATCTGACGAATCTTAGCCGCGTTGTTGATGATCTGATCGATACCCACCAAAGCAAAGTTGAAAGTCATGAATTCTATGATAGGACGGCATCCGGTCATTGTTGAACCGACACCGATACCAGCAAAACCTAGCTCAGCGATAGGAGTATCTATAACTCGTTTGGCACCAAACTCATCTAGCATTCCTTTGGAAGCTTTGTAAGCGCCGTTGTATTCAGCAACCTCTTCACCCATCAGATAAACAGATTCATCTTTGCGCATTTCTTCCGACATCGCCTCGACAATGGCTTCCCTAAATTGTAATGTCTTCATATTATATGGAGTATCTTTTTATTATGTGCGTTAAAAACGCAAGCAAAAATAGGAAATTATATGTCAAATAAAGACCTCTAAGAATCAAAAAAAGTTATAAAAAATACTATGCATGCATAGTATTTTTGAAAAAGTTTACATATCTTCGTCTGGATTAAATATAGCTTTATAGACATGAAAATATTAGTTTGCATAAGTAACGTTCCTGACACAACATCCAAAATCAACTTTACGGATGGCGATACTAAATTTGACACCAACGGTGTGCAGTTCGTAATTAACCCTAATGACGAGTTTGGTTTAACACGTGCCATGTGGTTTAAGGAAAAACAAGGTGCCACTGTACATATAGCTACAGTTGGCGAGGCTAGTGTAGAACCCACTATGCGTAAAGCACTTGCCATTGGCGCCGACGAAGCCATTAGAGTGAACGCCGCTCCTACCGATGGTTTTTTCGTTGCAGAGCAGTTGGCGAATATTATCAAGGACGGAGGTTACGACCTTGTTATAGCCGGAAGGGAAAGTATTGACTATAACGGAGGAATGGTACCTGGAATCCTGGCCACTCTTTTAGGTATGAATTTCGTAAATACTTGTATCAGCCTTGAAGTAGAAGGTACTACAGCTACCGCTATTAGAGAAATTGATGGCGGAAAAGAAACCGTACAAACTTCATTACCTCTAGTTATTGGAGGTCAAAAAGGTCTAGTACAGGAAAGCGATTTAAAAATACCCAACATGCGTGGTATAATGATGGCGCGTAAAAAGACCCTTACCGTGGTAGAGCCAATTGAAGCTACCGTTGCAACAAAGGATGCTAAATTTGATAAGCCCATGGCAAAAGGAGCTGTTAAATTGGTCAATTCCGCAGATGAGCTGGTAGACTTACTTCACAATGAAGCCAAAGTAATTTAATTGCTGCATAGTTTTAAATCGGCATGGATTTATTCAATTGTTTAAATCATCTGAAACACGCTAAAACAGCAAAGGTTATCTCAACAAAATAAAACAATACACAAAAATGTCAGTATTAGTATATACAGAATCCGAAAACGGAAAATTAAAAAAAAGTGCCTATGAAGTGGCATCATATGCCAAGGCAGTAGCGGACCAATTAGGTTCTTCGGTTACGGCAATTTCTTTTAACACCGAAAATAATGACCAACTAGGAACTTATGGTGTTTCAAAAGTATTGAATGTAACTGATGATAAGCTTGCTACATTTAATGCTTTGGCCTATGCGAATAGCATTGCACAAGCTGCTAAAAGCGAAAATACCCAGGTAATTGTAGTAAGCTCTAGCACGAACAGTAAATTCTTGGCACCTATTCTAGCTGCTAAATTAAAAGCGGGTTACGTACCCAATGTTGTTGCTGCTCCAGAAAGCACATCACCATTTAGCGTAAAGCGCACTGCTTTTAGCAACAAAGGATTTGCCCATACAGAAATTACAACGGATATTAAGATTGTAGGGGTTTCCAATAATGCTTTTGGTATTATGGAAAACCAAACAACTGCAACAGTTGAGTCTTATAATGCCGATTTAAGTGATGCTGATTTTGCCGTGAAATCTATTGAAATAGACAAAGTTGCCGGCCAGGTTACCATTGCGGATGCAGATATCGTTGTTTCTGGCGGAAGAGGTCTTAAAGGACCTGAAAACTGGGGAATGATCGAAGAACTTGCAGAAATACTTGGTGCCGCTACGGCATGTTCCAAACCGGTTTCCGACATGGGATGGAGACCACATGGCGAGCATGTTGGCCAAACTGGTAAGCCCGTTGCATCCAATCTTTATATTGCAATTGGCATCTCTGGAGCCATTCAACATTTGGCTGGAGTTAGCGCTTCTAAAACCAAAGTTGTCATTAACTCTGATCCTGAAGCTCCGTTTTTCAAAGCTGCAGACTATGGTATTGTAGGCGATGCCTTTGAAGTAGTACCTCAACTCATCGAAAAATTAAAGCAATTTAAAGCTCAAAACGCTTAATTTTTGTTAATTTGCGCTCGTTAAAGGGCTGTTTAAATACAAGGTACGCCCGTATTTAAACAGTCTTTTGTATTTTAATGATTCTATGAGCTTAGTAAGGTTAAAAATAAAAGGTATTTCCTATAGCCAAACACAGAATGGGGCTTACGCCCTTATTTTGAACGAAGTGGAAGGCGATCGTAAACTACCCATTGTCATTGGTGCTTTTGAAGCGCAGAGTATTGCTATTGCCCTTGAGAAAGAAATAAAGCCACCAAGGCCATTGACTCACGATTTGTTCAAAAACTTTTCAGATCGTTTTGATATAGTAATTAAACAAGTTATAATCCACAAGTTGGTGGACGGTGTTTTTTACTCCAGTATCATCTGCGAACGCGATAAAATTGAGGAAATCATAGATGCCAGAACCAGTGACGCTATTGCATTAGCACTTCGTTTTAATGCTCCGATTTTTACTTATAAGACTATTTTGGACAAAGCGGGCATCTTCTTAAAATTCTCTTCTAAAGACAAGGAAAAAGAAGAAACAGACGATAGTATTGTGGTTGATGAGATTTTACAGGAAGGTGAAACCGTAGAAATCGAGTCTGGTGCAACCGATGGTTATACCGAACTATCTATTGATGAGCTCCACAAGGAACTTGATAAAGCCGTTGTGAACGAAGATTATGAAAAAGCGGCCAAGTTACGTGATGAGATTTCCAAAAGAAACTGATAAACAAGCAAGTACCTTATGAAAATTAACCTTTGGATTGTACTACTTGCCCTATTTATATTTTTCCCATCCATAGCACAAGAAAACATAGCGGTTCCTGCCGCAGAAACGGCTGCTATTAATGATATAATTTCTCAAAACACAGATCATATTCAGCCTAATGCAGGCTTTAGCTTAAACAGTTTAGGCAGGGGCATATTAGGTATGGTAGTGCTCCTGCTTATTTCAGTTTTGTTTAGTTCTAACCGAAAGGCAATTAATTGGAAAACCGTTGGTATTGGTCTTACATTACAGTTATTTATTGCTATTGGGGTGCTTAAAGTGCCGTTTATCCAGAAAGTATTTGAATCCATTGGTGAGGTTTTTATAAGTATTCTAGGTTTTACCAGGGCGGGAAGTAAATTTTTGTTTGAGGGATTGGTGGTGGACACTAATACATTCGGTTATATTTTTGCTTTTCAAGTTTTGCCAACTATCATCTTTTTTTCAGCTTTGACCTCATTACTTTTCTACTTAGGCATTATCCAAAAAGTAGTAAGAGCTCTGGCATGGGCACTTTCTAAAACCTTAGGTATTTCCGGAGCCGAAAGTCTATCTGTTGCCGGAAACATATTTCTAGGCCAGACCGAAGCACCTTTATTGATTAAAGCTTACTTGGAGAAGATGACCAAGTCTGAGATTCTTCTAGTAATGATCGGTGGAATGGCAACGGTAGCAGGTGCTGTTTTAGCAGCCTATATTGGCTTCTTAGGCGGCGAAGACAAAATATTACAGCTTGTATTTGCCAAGCACCTTTTGGCAGCTTCCGTAATGGCGGCACCAGGAGCTATTGTTATCTCTAAAATCCTTTATCCACAGACCGAACCTGTAAACACGGAGGTTGCCGTGTCTTCAGAAAAAATAGGAGCCAACATTCTAGATGCTATCGCCAATGGTACTACCGAAGGTTTACGTTTGGCAGTAAATGTTGGGGCCATGCTTTTGGTTTTCGTAGCTATGATTGCCATGCTAAACGGAATTCTAGATTGGATCGGCGATATGTCATCACTCAACCAATGGGTGGCCAGCAATACCTCTTATGATAAGTTTTCTTTGGAAGCCATTTTAGGCACGGTATTCGCACCGCTCATGTGGTTAATTGGCGTTGCCAATGAAGATATTATGCTTATGGGACAGCTACTGGGTATCAAACTTGTGGCAAGCGAATTTGTAGGCTACATACAATTAGCGGAGCTAAAGGATATGGCTACCGGTGCAACTTTCACCTATAATAAATCAGTTATTATGGCCACTTATATGCTTTGCGGTTTCGCCAACTTTGCATCTATAGGCATACAGATCGGCGGTATAGGTTCATTGGCTCCCGGGCAGCGTAAAACCCTTTCTGAATTTGGACTTAGAGCTGTTCTTGGTGGTTCTATCGCTTCTCTATTATCAGCTACTATTGCCGGTATGATTTTAGGATAACTCAGCGTCATTCACCAAAAACATTCAGTTGATAAATCGCTAATAACTACTTTCAGTAAATTTCTAGCTTTCACCCTTTACCTTTTATCTTTGAACCACTATGAAGCAATACCACGATTTACTTAAGCACGTACTAGAAACCGGTAACCAGAAAGGAGACCGCACAGGAACAGGAACTCTTAGCGTTTTTGGCCATCAAATGCGTTTTGACCTAAGCGAAGGCTTTCCTATGGTAACCACTAAAAAGTTACACCTCAAGTCTATCGTCTATGAGTTGCTGTGGTTCTTGAAAGGTGATACAAACATCAAATATCTTCAAGAAAACGGTGTACGTATTTGGAATGAGTGGGCAGATGAGAATGGCGACTTAGGTCCTGTCTACGGGCATCAATGGCGCAATTGGAACAATGATGAAATAGACCAAATCAAAGATGTAATAGAATCATTGAAGAATAACCCCAACAGCAGGCGTATGTTGGTTTCCGCATGGAACCCTAGTGTTCTTCCGGATACGTCTAAATCATTTTCTGAAAATGTAGCAAACGGTAAAGCTGCACTCCCCCCATGCCATGCATTTTTTCAATTTTATGTGGCAGATGGTAAACTTTCGTGTCAATTGTACCAACGAAGTGCAGATATCTTTTTAGGGGTGCCTTTCAACATTGCATCTTACGCCTTGTTTACCATGATGATGGCACAGGTCTGTGGTTATGAGGCTGGCGAATTCATTCACACCTTTGGTGATGCCCATATTTATAACAACCATATGGATCAGGTAGAATTGCAATTAAGTCGTGAAATTAGACCTTTACCAAAAATGGTCATCAATCCTGAAATAAAAGATATTTTCGACTTTAATTTTGAGGATTTTACCTTAGAGGATTACAATCCACATCCTCATATAAAAGGAGCCGTAGCGGTTTAGGGCTCATCAAAAACATGATTGAGTCAACGAGGTACTTTCTATAATCCTTATATTTATAAGATATAAGAATTGTTATGACATTGACAGATTCCCTCATTGACTTTTTTTTAGAGACCCGCAAACACACTGAAAACCTCTGCGAACCTTTAGAAATAGAAGATTATGTAGTGCAACCCATAGTAGACGTTTCTCCCCCTAAATGGCATTTAGGACATACTACTTGGTTTTTTGAGGAATTTATTCTAAAACCTCATCTTAAGGATTATAAGATTTTTGATGAAGATTTCTCTTTTGTCTTCAATAGTTATTATGAGACGGTTGGAAAAAGAGTAGTGAGGTCCGATCGTGGCAACCTTTCGAGACCGTCGGTAGAAAGTGTGTATGCCTACCGATCACACGTAACGAAGGCTGTAGAACGTCTTTTCGTTACCACTCAAAGTCAAGAATTATATGACCTTCTGGAAATAGGTATTCATCATGAGAAACAACACCAAGAACTATTATTGACAGACATTAAATTTATTTTGGGCAACAACCCCTTACTACCCTCCTATTCGGATACTTTTAAAGAACATCCGCTAGAAAGCACCTCCAAAGAATGGATTTCCATGGAAGAAGGCATTTATGAAATTGGCCATAATTCCGAAGGTTTTTGTTATGATAATGAACTGGGAAGACACAAGGTATATTTACATCCGTTCAAGATATCGAACAACTTGGTTACCAATCAAGAGTATATTGAATTTATTGAAGCTGGAGGTTATAAAAAATTTGATTTATGGCATGCAGAAGGATGGGACTGGGTAAATCAAAACCAGATTTCCGCTCCATTGTACTGGCATAAAATTGATGGTGTTTGGCACAATTACACGCTAAAAGGTCTTCAAACAATTACCCCTGGAGCACCGGTTACACATATTTCATATTTTGAAGCCTTTGCCTTCGCACAATTTAAAGGCTGCCGTCTTGCTACTGAATTTGAATGGGAAGCTTCGCAAGCTTTTTTCACTTGGGGCAAACGCTGGGAATGGACAGAAAGCGCTTATCTACCTTACCCAAACTACACAAAAGCAGAAGGTGCTTTAGGTGAATATAATGGCAAATTCATGGTCAATCAAAAAGTATTGCGCGGCGGTTCTGTTGCAACACCTATAAAACACACAAGATTTACGTACCGTAATTTTTTTCAGACTGATCTAAGATGGCAATATAACGGATTACGATTGGTAAAATAAATTTACGGTCAAAAGTATAGTTTCCCAAAATTTCCCGACTTAAACATTATGCAAAAACCAACCGAAGTACTTTTTGAAACCCAATTTGAAGAAGACGTTCATTCTGGACTAACAGATTTTCCAAAACATTTATCATCAAAATACTTTTATGATGAAAAGGGAGATAAGCTTTTTCAGGATATAATGCATATGCCAGAGTATTATCTAACTCAAAAAGAGTATGATATTCTCTTGAACCACACTGCTAAAATAGCCCAACTCTTTGCTTCGGGAAATCCAAAATTCCGACTTATAGAATTAGGGGCAGGAGATGGGAAAAAGACAAAAATTCTTTTGAAACATCTTTTAGAAAATAATTTTGATTTTAAATATCAACCTATAGACATAAGTCAGAACGTACTTAACGGCTTAGAGGCTTCATTAAAAAGGGAACTTCCCCAAATGACCGTAGAACCTCAACAAGGCACTTATTTTGAGGCTTTGGAAAAACTGAATTCCGAAAACGGTTCAAAGAAAATTATACTATTTTTAGGATCCAATATAGGCAACCTCTTGCATGAACAGGCTATTGATTTTTTAAAAAGCGTTCAGGAACTAATGCAAAAAGACGACCTATTTTTTATAGGTTTCGACATGAAGAAAAACCCGCAAACCATCTTAGATGCCTATAATGACCAGACTGGTATTACAGCAGCATTTAACAAAAATGTGTTAGCCAGAATCAATAAGGAATTAGGTGGTAATTTTAATTTGGATAAATTTCTACATTGGGAAGTATACGATCCAGAAAGTGGAACCGCCAAAAGTTACTTGGTTTCTAAAGAAGCGCAATCTGTAAGTATTAACAAGTTAAACCTACTAATTGATTTTGACCAATGGGAAACCATACATACGGAAATTTCCCAAAAGTACGATGATAAAGTAGTGACCTGGCTAGCAGAAAAAGCAAATCTTAAAATTGAAACAGAGTTTTCTGATGTAGAAAAGCAGTACAAGAATTTCGTACTAAGAAAAGGATAAGGTACGCTACGCCGGAATAATATAATTATGAATCCACCATTTTTTGAATGGTACTATTTTATTGATATGAAAGCAATTTGGAATGATACCGTAATAGCGGAAAGTGATGAAACCGTTGTAGTGGAAAACAATCATTATTTTCCTGCAGAAAGCATAAAAAAGGAATATTTTAAACCTAGTGAGACCCATAGCACTTGCCCATGGAAAGGGCAGGCACACTACTACACTTTAGCTGTTGATGGCAAGGAAAATCAAGATGCGGCATGGTTCTATCCAGAAGTGAGCCCTCTTGCTAAAGGCATTAAAGGTCGTGTTGCTTTTTGGAAAGGTGTTACCGTAGAAGCATGAAAACGAAAACCATGAACATTACGATGTAATATAATGTTGGGGAGACGCTAAGAATAATAAAAGCCGGAACATAATGGTATGTTCCGGCTTTCTATTTTATCTAACAAAACGATTATAGATCCAGAACGGCATTTTCGCCACCTGCAAAATCATTCCATTGGTAACGATCAGCTTCTGAATCGTTAACATAGTTGCCATCAATAATATATTTGAACTCAAATGAAGTTTCTTTTGGAAGTTCCATAGAACCTTTAAAGTTTCCGTTTTTCAATTTTTTCAAAGAACTAGCTTTATTAGCTTTCCAGTTATTGAAATCACCAACTACAGCTACTTTTTTAGCTTCCTCTGCAGGAACGGTAAACGTTACTTTACAAACGGGTTTAGTTTTAAGATACTGTTTTGAAATTGCCATTGTTTATTATTTTAAATTGATTTTTTTGTTTCTTAATTAGAGACCAAAACTACTATATTAAACTACTCATATACAATGATTAACGCATTTTTATCATTTTCGCAATATTCACATAACAAATGATATATCAGCACAAAAAAAAGGTATGTATAATTTCAATTCAAAAGCCCTATACCCCTGTTCTTAAGATTTTTACCACCGTATTTATGTCTTCTATACTGTTATAAAAGTGGAAACTAAACCTAATACCGTCACCACGTTGCGAACATATCACTCCATTATCCGTTAATTTTTGAAATAGTGCATTATCTCCCTTTATATTAAATATGGTACTATGATCTTCCCTATCCCTTATCACCTTAGACAATAAACCTAATTGACCAAATTCTTCTTTTGCTTTTTGAGAAAGAAGCTTCAGCTGATTTTCAATCGCGTTTCTCCCCAAAGTATTTAAATACTTCAAAGAAAAATTTAAACTTCCAAAAGTTAACGTATCTAGATGGCCAGGCTCAAAATGATTAGCAAATGGAATACTATCCCTACCGTTAAGATTATGCCCGGAGGCGTTATATCCTATTGTATTTACAGAGAACATATCTTCTATATCATCTTTAAATAAAATGAATCCATTTCCGTAACCGGACAGCAACCACTTGTACGCACTTGCCCCCATAACGTCTATAGGCGAACTTTCAAAATCAAAATCAGACGTGCCACAGAACTGAGTTCCGTCTGCAATAATTTTCAAGTTAGGAAATTCATTTCGTATATTTGTAAGAAATTTCATATTAATTTTTAAACCGTTAGTCCATTGCACAAGACTAAGGGCTAAAACAGATATATTATTTTTACGTATAATGTTTTCAATATTGGCTTCTATATTCTCATCTAAATCCACATAGGAAATATCAAACCCCCTATATTCAAAAGGCCAATTAACAGAAGGGTAATCTCCTTTTACCAATAATACCTTATGCTTTTTGTCCAAGCCATCTACCAGCATGTTTAGGCCTAAGGAAAAATTTTGTACTAGAGCCGTATTCTCTTTTTTAGCTCCAAAAAAATCAGCAACTGACTGCCTGGTTTCTGCAATTATTTTTTCCATCACCCTATTTCGAAAAATACTCCCACCAATTAAATAATCTAGGTCGTGTTCCTGTCTCCATTCCATTAAATCATCATTGAGCAATCCTGCCGAAGCTGTGTTCGCGTATATATACTGACTTAAAACAGGAAAGTGTTTTCTGGTATTTTTCATCTTGTATTTTCTGTGTCGGCAATTGCCTTATCTTTGTTATCTAAAGGTAACGATTCGTATGTTCTCTAAAAATAAAAACCGCTCTGAAGTAGATCTTGAGCAACACGAAATGCTCGAGAACGCCCAAACACGCATCAAGCAAAAGAAGCGTTTATACGTTCATTTTGTCATCTTTCTTATTGGTAGTGTCTTTATGATTCTAATCAATAAGATTTTAAAATATGGTGATACCTATGATTGGTTTATTTGGTGTATTACCTTATGGGCCTTTCTTTTTATCATTCACGCTTTCAACGTTTTTGTAACCCAAAAATTTATGGGGAAGGATTGGGAGCGCGACCAACGCGAAAAACTAGTTGCCAAACAAAAGAAACGCATTGCCGAAATTCAGAAAGAGATAGAGACCGATTTTCCGGTTGCTCAAATCAACAAAAAAAAAGAACCATGAAAACTGTAGCAATGATAGCGGCAGCGGCCGAGAATGACGCTTTAGGAAAAGACAATGACCTCCTCTGGCACCTACCGGACGATTTCAAAAGGTTCAAAAACCTTACTTCAGGCCACACGATACTAATGGGAAGAAAAACGTACGAGAGTTTCCCTAAGCCACTGCCCAACCGCAAACATGTAATTATAACTAGGGATGAAAACTATACGGTAGACCATGATTGTTGCGTTGTAGTGCATTCTCTACCTGAAGCTTTGGAGTTGGTTAAAGATGAACCCTTATCCTTTATCATAGGAGGAGGTGAAATCTATAAATTGGGAATGGAGTATGCTAATAAAATTGAGCTAACCCGCGTACATAGTGATTTTGAAGATGCCGATACATTTTTTCCTGAAATAGATGAAAAGGTTTGGGAACTTGCTACTGAGCAATACCATCCAAAAGATGAAAAACACAAATACGCTTTTACGTATCTTACTTATCTAAAAATCTAATTTTTCTACTGAAATGTTATCAGTTGATCCAAAAACAAAATTTCGTAATACCTCTGGATCAATATTCGTAAAAAACTGATGGTTTGCCCGCTTATTAGAAGTATTGAGAATGATATTCTTATCTAAAACAGCTTTAACTTGTCTGGCTACTGCCTCTCCCGAATCTATGATTTTTACATGCGCGGGCAAAATACCTTTTAAGGCAGGTATTAGATAAGGGTAATGTGTGCAGCCCAGTACCAAATGATCCATACCCTCCTTAAGCATAGGTTTTACATAGCTATTTAAAAGTTGCTTGGTTTCCTCCGCACCCACTTTTCCATTTTCTATTAAAGCAACTAAACCTGTACCCTCCTGTTCAATAATTTTAATTCCATTGGCATGATTTTCGGATGTAGAATTAAAAAGACTACTGGAAAGCGTTCCTTTTGTAGCTAATACACCAATGGTCTTGGATTCCGATTGCAATGCGGCCGGCTTTATTGCAGGTTCTATGCCAATAAAAGGTAAATCGTAATGGGATCTTAGGTATAAAATGGCATTGGTCGTAGCCGTATTGCAGGCAACCACCACCACCTTGCATCCCTTTTCTATCAATAACTCCGTGTTTTTAATACTAAGCTGGAGTATCTCTTCCTGCGATTTCTCTCCATAGGGCGCATTCTTACTATCTGCCAAATAAATGCTATTCTCATTGGGAAGTAATTTTTGAATTTCCTTCCAAATGGAAGTCCCTCCTACACCAGAATCAAAAACACCAATTGGCTGATTACTCATATATTTTATAATTATTGTAGAACTTCTACTATAGGGCTTCCACTTGTACCGTTCGGAAATGAAATACCTAACAACGAAGCCACTGTAGGAGCTATGTCATCTATTTCCGTTCTTCCCACAGTGCTACCATGTTTAATTCCGGCTCCATAAAAAAGCAACGGTACATGAGTATCATATATCTGGGGAGAACCATGAGTAGATCCTGTTTTAGGATATGAAATAGTTCCTGGAGATAATACTACCAATACATCACCAGAGCGTTTTTGATTATAGCCATTTTGAAGAATATAAGGAATACCATGGGTATAATCATTCTGCCACATTTGGTAGGCCGTGTATGTTCTATCTATTCCTTTATAAGTCAAAAGTTCCTTTGCAATATCTTCCTGAACTTCTTGAATACTTAAATCCAGATTCTTGATTACATTGTGATTCAAAAAATATTGGTCATTCGAAAAATCCTTGACAATATCCGTAGTTCCATAATTGAATTGTAAGAACTGTAAGAATTTGGTTTTAATATCATCCCAAACAATATAGTCCGCTGGTATCTTTAAATCCCTAAGATATGCCGGCACATCTATTGCCGCGTGATCTGCTGTTAAAAATACCGTATATTCATCTTTACCTACTTTATGATCCAGTTCCTTAAAGAATCGTTCTAAATCTTGGTCCAATCTCAAATAGGTGTCTTCTATTTCTTTAGAATTAACTCCAAATTTATGCCCCACATAATCCGTGCTAGAAAAACTAACCGCTAAAAAATCCGTAATATCATCAGTTCCTAGTTCTTCGGCTTCCAATGCGGCCAAGGCAAAATCAGCGGTCATACTATTTCCAAAAGGAGTTGCTTTTAACATCTCATACTTACCATTTGCATCCCATAACTTCGGGAGGTCATGTGGGAAGACAGAAGATTTCTCCCCTTTAAACAATCCTTCATATGCATTATAATCAATTCCGCTTTCTACATAATCTTTTATATTCTTCAAGCTTTTCCACGGCCTCTTGTAAGTATCAAAAGATTTGTCCGCATTGAATTTTTCTACCCAACTAGGTAATTTATCCATATAAAAAGAACTCGTTATCCATGCTCCATTATTAAACCAATAGGCTCCGTTAGCCGTATGGCCGCCAGGAAGGACAGCTCCTCTATCTTTTAATGCGATAGCTATGGTTTTTCCTCGCATTTGAGTATGCAATCTAAGTTGATCCGTAATTGTAGTAACGTTCATTCTGTGTGGAGACATTTTTCCTGCGTCTGAAGTTGTTCCAACCGAATTGTAAGAATCATCCCCTGCACAATACACATCACCCTCGGCTACTTTATCATACCAGTTATTACCAATTATACCGTGAACAGCTGGCGTTGTACCTGTATATACCGAAGCATGCCCAGGCCCTGTGCTAGTAGGGGCATAATTATAGTGATTGTTTTTACAATTGAATCCTTCATTCACTAAACGCTTAAATCCGTTATTACCATACTGGTCCCAAAAGCGAGTAATATAATCATACCTCATTTGATCCACAATTATACCAACAACCAGTTTTGGATTGGTTTTTAACGAAACATCAACTTGCTCTTTGGACTTTTTCTGACCGAAAGAGTTAGATGGTAAGAAAGAAAGAGTGAAAATAGAAAAAAACAGGATAAAATAATTCTTGCTCATAGTAAATTCATTGATGTTACAAAAGTAAATAAATTCCCGTTTTAAAATTTAAATGCAGGTTAAATGAAATCCTTTATTGTTATTTTTGTTAGGATATACCTATTTTCATCCCATGAACTACCTAGCATCGATTGGCAGATATGCCATTATGATAAAAGAGGTCTTTAAGAAACCTACAAAATGGCGCATTATGAAATCGCTGATTTTGAAAGAAGTAGATGAGCTGATCTTCGGTTCTTTGGGTATCTTGATTTTCATTGCTTTTTTTATGGGTGCAGTGGTTGCCATACAAACCGCATTGAATATTACTAGTGAACTTATTCCAAAAAATTTGGTAGGCTTTGCCACAAGGCAATCCATAATCCTTGAGTTTGCGCCTACTTTTTGCTCGATCATCATGGCAGGAAAGGTAGGTTCTTATATAACCTCTAGCATTGGCACCATGCGCGTTACGGAACAAATAGATGCTCTAGAAGTAATGGGGGTAAATGCTTTAAATTATCTGGTTTTTCCAAAAATAGTGGCGTTATGCCTATACCCCTTCATCATATCCATAGCTATGTACGTAGGTATTTTTGGTGGTTGGATGGCCGCGGTTTTTGGTGGTTTCAGTACCAGTGCAGATTTTATTGCAGGCGTTCAATTAGACTTTATACCCTTTCATGTAGCTTATGCTTTTCTAAAAACTTTAGTATTTGCTTTTGTTTTAGCTACAGTACCTTCCTATCATGGTTTTTATATGACGGGCGGAGCCTTAGAAGTAGGTAAGGCCAGTACCACCTCATTCGTATGGACCAGTGTGGTAATTATTGTAGCAAACTACATTCTAACCCAACTTTTACTAGGCCAATGATAGAAGTAAACGACATACATAAATCTTTTGATAATTCCCATATTCTAAAGGGAGTTACCACTAGTTTTCAAAAAGGAAAAACCAATCTGATCATAGGCCAAAGTGGATCGGGAAAAACTGTATTTCTAAAATGTCTTTTAGGCCTTTTTACCCCTGAGGAAGGTACAATTAGTTATGATGGCAAAATCTACACGGATTTGACCGACGAGCAAAAAAGGGACCTTCGTCAAGAAATGGGAATGGTTTTCCAAGGTAGTGCTTTGTTTGATTCTATGACGGTGGAGGGAAATGTAAAATTCCCTTTGGAAATGTTTACCAAACAATCCAAATCCGAAATGCAAGACAGAGCTGACTTTGTTTTAAAGCGTGTAAACCTTGTAGATGCGCATCACAAATACCCTTCTGAAATTTCCGGAGGAATGCAAAAACGTGTAGCTATAGCACGTGCTATAGTAATGAATCCTAAATATCTATTTTGCGACGAACCCAATTCTGGTCTTGATCCCAAAACCGCCATTGTCATAGACAACTTGATAAAAGAAATTACAGAAGAGTACAATATAACTACCGTTATCAACACTCACGATATGAACTCCGTTATGGAAATAGGGGAGAAAATTCTTTTCTTAAAGGATGGGCTAAAAGCCTGGGAAGGCTCCAATAAAGAAATTTTCAAGACCGATAATGAGACCGTTACCGATTTTGTATACTCATCTGACCTTTTCAAAAAAGTACGCCAGATGTATATAGAAGAGCGAAACTAGACACTAATTTTTCAATGTATACATAACACAGTGCTGAAAAAATTATCCTATTTAGCAGTTCCGCGCAATTGAATGGTAGTATCTTTTAACCTTACTTTCAACCACTCGTAAACTCTTTGGTTTTCGGCTTCTATTTTGTTTTTGTTCAAACCCTCTTTCCATTTCACTTCAAAAATAGACAAAGTATCAGTTTTACTGAAGTCGGTTATAACAGCATTGTCATACTGAAGTGAAACCAAATTTTCATAATTAGCTTTAGCTTCAGCACTTATATCCTGAAAAGGAATCTCTTTCTGTTGAGATACATTCTTTTGCAATCGGTTGACCTCGGCCTCTAAAAAAGCTATTTTTTCTTCTTTACTCGACAATTGATTTTTCTGAGATTCATATAACTCATTAATGTATTTAAGTTGGTCTACTTGCTCGTTCTGAGAACCTTGTATAACATGAAGCTCCGTACCCGAAAGACGTTTATACTCATCATCTTCCTTCAACATTGTATTCCAAGATGAGATTATATTTGCGGGTATTATTTCATTACCCATGCAGACCAACTCAATCATTGGTTTTTCACCTTTATTATATTTTATACTGGTAAAATTATCCAAGTACCTTCCGCCGCTTGTAAATTGATATTTACCTATGGTTGCACTTACAAACTCATTAGCCTGCTTTTTGAACATAGACGCTTGGAAAGCTTCATAGAAAGTCATACCTGCGGGAATCATCACCAACAAAGCTACAATAGAAGCAATACGTGCTATACGTCTTCTTTTAGCCGAATTGGCATAACGTACCATTGGGAATTTCAAAAGCTTAATGGTCAAAAAAGTTGCCAGCGCAATGAATATGGTATTTATCGTAAATAAATACATAGCCCCAATGGCATAATCCGGATTACCGATAGCAAGGCCAAAACCAACAGTACATAAAGGAGGCATTAAAGCCGTAGCAATGGCCACACCAAAAATAACACTCGCTATAGTACCTTTTTTCGCCCTTGCTATTACCAGTGCCAAACCACCAAAAAAGGCAATAAGCACATCGCGAATATCCGGCGCAGTACGCGCAAGAAGTTCTGAAGATTCATCTTGAATAGGAAAAAATTCAAAGAAAAGATAAGCCGTTAGAACGCTGAGCACCACCATGACCGCAAAATTCTTTAACGACCTCCTGAGCGTATCAATATCGTTTATAGCCAAAGACATGCCCAAGCCTAAAATAGGCCCCATTAGTGGTGAGATTAACATGGCTCCAATAACCACTGCGGTAGAGTTTGCGTTTAAACCAATAGATGCAATAAAAATTGAACAGATCAAAATCCACGATGTATGCCCCTTAAAGGGGATATCCGCAATTATAGCCTCTTTGGTGGCTTCTTGATCGGTATTCTCTCGAATATCCAATAATTCACGCATGAATCTTCGTAAGCTTTCCCAAAGGCCTTTGGCATCTTTTTTGACCGCTTCCTCACTCTGGGTGGGCTCTTCAGTTGGCGTAATATTATCCTGATTCAATTTATCGCTCATATATTGCTTTTAAGCATACTCATCCCCATATGTATCTTTTACCTCTCCCAATACCTTTTTAATATCCTGTTCTTTTGACTTTGGATAGATTAAAAGTACTTCTTCTTTGTCTACAATAATGTAGTCATTAAGACCATCTACAACAACTACCTTACCTTTTGGAGATCTTATCATATTTCCAGAAGCATCAGCCGTAATGACCTTACTATTTACAATGGCATTATTATTTTCATCTTTATCAAGTTTATCGTATAAAGAGCCCCATGTGCCCAAATCATTCCAATCAAAAGTAGCTGGAAGGACATAGATCGATTTTGAATTTTCCAAAATCGCATAATCGATAGAGATATTCTCTGCCTTTGGGTAGTTCTCTTTTATAAACTCTTTTTCTTCTCCCGTATTGTAGCAAGACATACCTGATTCAAAAAGGGAATACTGCTCAGGTTGATAGTTTTTAAATGCATTCACGATAGTTTTAACGCTCCACATAAAAATACCTGCATTCCACAGAAAATTACCTTGAGCCAAAAAATCCTTGGCCGTTTCATAATCCGGCTTTTCCCTGAACTGGTTTACCTTTTTTATTTCTTGCGTGCTTTCTTTGTCAAATTCTATATAACCAAAACCTGTATTTGGGAAAGATGGTTTTATACCCAACGTACAAAGCACATCTTCTGTTTCACATTTATCAAAACACGCTGTAACATCTTTTGCAAAAGCATCTTCATCTTCGATCCAGTGATCACTAGGCGCTACGATCATAACGCCATTTTCGTTCATTTTTTGAATCTTTAACGCAGCATACAAAATACATGGTGCAGTATTACGCATTGCTGGCTCCAAAACAACCTGGTCCTGCTTTACCAATGGCAGTTGCTCCAAAACCAAATCATTATAGCGCTCATTAGTTAAAATCAAAATATTCTCCGTAGGCACGAATCTATTTAGACGTTTAAAGGTCTTTTGAATCAACGTGTCACCGGTTCCTAACATATCATGAAATTGCTTAGGGTAAGATGACGTACTTATTGGCCAAAATCTTGAACCGACACCACCGGCCATTAATACTGCGTAGTAATTTTTGTTTTTCATTTTTTGTTGCTATTGAAGCGGAAGTCAAACACTTGCCACGTTCTTATTTAAAGTTAGTTATTTTCTTGTTCTAATTACTATTTCCTACAAATATCATTCAGAAATCAATTCTACTTCCGCATTAGGCTGAAAAAGGTACATTCGCCCGGTAGATACTTCTATACACTCATATCGCTTTACCCTTCTATTTCCCATTTTATACAATTTTCCATTATATATACGAAAAATACTACCTAGTGGTACTTCAAAAACGTAAGTTCTATTTGTTTGTTGTTCATCAAAATGCTTTAGAGCAATGGACAACCTGGCATCCGTACTACTACTTGCCTTGGGATTTTTGAAATGGTTCGCTAAAAGAGGTAATAATTGAGTTGGGAATACTTCTGGCCTAATGAAAGGTAACATTAGATATTGAAAAATTCTTTTCCATTCCGCACCATGCGGTTTTATACTTCTACCATATTTTTCAAAAGCTACTAAATGTGCTATTTCATGAATGAGCGTAATTAAGAATCGATATTTATTTAGATTTGAATTTACAGTGATCTGATGTTTTCCATTTGACATTCTACGGTAATCACCATGACGAGTTACCCGTTCATTAACGACTTTCAAGTGGACACCTGTTTTCTGAATCAAATCCAAACATGATTCTATAGCCCTTTCGGGAAGATATTTTTGCAATACATTATTCACTGCCAACAAAAATAAGGGAACTAGACCAATAAATGAAGTTATCTATTATTAAGCCTATGTCAAAAAATTATGACTTTCTCCAGCACCAAAGAATACAATAAAGAAAGCCACCACAATCTTTTGGTTTGTTTAAGGCGTACTATTACTAACCTGCAAGAGCTTTCCGTTAAACATTTTATGCCCGGTTAGTGAGAAAACCTTTATATATTCCGCCATTTGCAAAGCAGTAATTGGCGCCTCATAACCAGGAAACGCTTCTTGCAGCATTTCTGTTTGAACAGCCCCCAAGGCAAGCACATTAAAGGAAGGGCCTGTTTCTTTAAATTCCTCCGCCCAAAGTTCCGTAAGGGTAATAATTGCTCCTTTACTAGAACTATATGCAGACAAACCTGGAAACTTTACACTACCCTGAACACCCCCCATAGAACTTATAGTTACAACATGACCATCTTTGGGCATTAGAGGAACAATCCTTCTTGTCATTTCGGCAACCCCAAATACGTTTACTTTGTAAACTGCTTCAAACTCTTCAGCTTCAGTTTCTAGAAAAGGCTTGTTGAGCAACCTTCCTGCATTGTTGATAAGAAGGTCTACAGATTTAAAGTTTTCATCCACAAAATCTTCCATCTTCTTAAAATCAGACGGATTACCTAAATCAAATGGAAAACTAAAAATATTCTTATGCCCTAATTCAGAAATAGGTTTATCGTTTCTAGACAAGGCCAAAACTTGATGCCCTTCTTCTGCAAATAATTTAGCAAGCTCAAAACCTATACCTCTACTAGACCCCGTTATGATAACATTTGCCATTAGTTATATTTAATTTCTTTGGTTGATGCATTAACAACTCCCTCAATTACTGGGATACTCTTGTTTATTAAATTGGCCATATGTACAAAATCCATTTCTGAAAGCTCATCACCTACTTTATGGTAATGATTAAAGTTCGTGAAGTCAAACGTACTAAAAGTCTGAGACGGCACACCAAAAGACTCATGAAAAGGATAATTATCAGACCTTTTGAAAAGATTAAACTCTTTTGCTTTTGGAAGAAAACCCGCATAGGTTTGATCTGCATAGCTATTGACTACATCAGCCATGTTCGATTCTTCAAAGCCGGTCAAATAAGCCAAATAATCTTTACCAACCAACGGAACACCTACCATTTCATAGTTGATCATCGCATAAAGATTAAGATTTTCCTGCTTAAGTTTTTGCGCCAAATGTTTTGAACCGAGTAATCCTTTTTCTTCAGCCGTAAACAGCACGAACATCATACTACGCTTGTTGGACTTTGATTTACCGAAATAACGTGCCAATTCCAAAACCGTAGTTGTACCTGTGGCATTATCATTAGCCCCATTAGCTATCTTATCTCCGTTCTCTTCTGCAATCAGACCTATGTGATCATAGTGCGCACCAACGATAACAAATTCATTTTTAAGAGCCGGGTCATTACCTTCTACCATCCCTACAACATTAAAAGCAGGTGCGTCATAATCGGGAAGATTATCTCTATAAGTATCAAAGTAAGGCTTTATATTATTGTTGGAAAAGACATTTTCTATAAACTCAGCAGCCTTTTCAATTCCATCACTACCGGTATCTCTACCTTGTAATTCATCTGAAGCCAAAAAACTCATAATAGCCCCAATTTCAGTAGCAGTGGTAAATGGATTTTGCACCGCACTAACCGCGTTATTTATTCCGTTTATTTCATCTGCCTTTTTAGGAACTTCCATTAAGCTGCGATCAAATTGCACTGCATCTTCGCTTTGTAAGGTTACCGATTCATCAATTTTGGAGGACCCGCAAGACAGGATCAACATACCGGCTAAAAACAGAAAACTTTTTTTCATAAGTGTTATAATTTAAGGTACAATTTAGAAATAAAAAAAGGCATCCCGAAATAACCGAGATGCCTTTATTATAATAGTTAGCAATCTGTTTAAGCCAGCATAGTTACCGGGTTTTCCAGATACGCACGTAATGTTGCTAAAAATTGAGCTGCAGTAGCGCCATCAACCGTTCTATGATCACACGCCAAAGTGACTTTCATTGTGTTACCTACAACAATCTGACCTTCTCTAACCACTGGTTTTTGAACTATAGCCCCAACGGAAAGAATTGCTGAGTTAGGCTGGTTGATAATTGAAGTAAATTCCGTTATACCAAACATACCCAAGTTAGAAACCGTAAACGTACTACCATCCATTTCTGCTGGAGTCAATTTTTTATTTCTAGCTCTTCCCGCCAAATCCTTAACAGCAGAACCTATTTGAGTTAAACTCAACTGCTCCGTAAATTTCAATACAGGAACAACAAGACCTTCGTCTACTGCTACGGCAACACCAACATGCACATGATGGTTGTAACGCGTAGTATCTCCGTTCCAAGTAGTATTAACTTGAGGATGTTTTTTCAATGCCATGGCACATGCTTTTACAACCATATCATTAAAAGAAACCTTTGTGTCTGGCAAAGCGTTTATTTGCTTTCTAGAAGCCATTGCATCACTCATATCTACTTCTATAGTAAGATAATAATGAGGAGCTGTAAACTTAGATTCAGACAACCTTTTCGCAATGGTTTTACGCATTTGCGAATTCTTAACCTCTTCGGAACTCTCTTCACCTACAGGCAAAATCACTGGAGCACTTGCAGGTGCAGCAGATTGAACAGCTGCTTTAGGAGCTTCAGCTTTAGCTGGCGTATAACCTTCTACATCTTTCTTGACGATTCTTCCGTTATCACCAGAACCAGTAATATTTGATAAGTCAATACCTTTCTCTTTGGCAATTTTCTTAGCTAAAGGAGAAACAAAGATACGCTGACCATCAGCTACAGGTTTTGATGCTGAAGTTTCTTTGGCCACTTCCTTCTTAGGCTCTTCTTTTTTAGCATCAGAGGATACGCTAGCTTTAGCACCCGATGAAGGCTTAGCATTTAGCACAGCATCAACATTGGTACCTGCTGGGCCTATAATAGCCAAAACAGCATCAACGGGAGAAGATTCTCCTTCTTTAATACCTATATACAATAAGGTGCCAGTGTAGAAAGACTCAAATTCCATTGTAGCCTTGTCCGTTTCGATTTCAGCTAAAATATCTCCTTCTTCAACTGTATCACCAACTTGCTTTAACCAAGCCGCAACAGTACCTTCCTCCATAGTATCACTAAGGCGAGGCATTTTTACGATTTCAACACCTTCAGGAACTTCTGCAGTACCACTGGCATCTTCAGAACTATCAGGGCTACTGCTTTCTGAAGCACTAGCTTCCTCAACTTCTTCTTCCGCAGAGGCACTTGCGCTACCGTTCAATAGCGATGAAATATCCTCTCCTTCTTCACCAATAATGGCTAATAAAGAATCTACAGGAGCACCATCTCCTTCTGCAATACCAATATGCAATAAAGTTCCTTCGTAGAAAGACTCAAACTCCATCGTGGCCTTATCAGTCTCTATTTCTGCAAGTATATCGCCTTCCTCTACTTTATCACCAACGTTTTTCAACCATTTGGCTACGGTACCTTCTTCCATGGTATCGCTTAAGCGGGGCATGTTTATTACTTCTGCCATCTACTCTATTATTTATGTTCTACAAATGGAAAATCTTTCTGCTCATACACCATATCGTACAACTGTTGTACTGGTGGGTAGTCTGATTCATCTGCGAATTTCTCACATTCCAAAACTGAATCTTTTACCTTTTTATCTATTGCCTTTATATCTTCTTCGGATGCGTAATTATTCTCTTTTATAATATCAAGCACTTGGGTAATAGGATCTATCTTTTGATATTCCTTTACTTCTTCCTTGGTTCTATAATGCTGCGCATCTGACATAGAGTGCCCTCTATATCTATATGTTTTCATTTCAAGAAAAGTTGGTCCGCCACCAGAGCGTGCTCTTTCAACCGCCTTACTAACTTCCTGAGCTACGGTTACGGGGTCCATACCATCTACTGGTCCACATGGCATTTCATAACCTAGACCTAGCTTCCATATTTCCGTAGAATAAGATGTTCTTTCTACAGAAGTACCCATAGCATAACCATTGTTCTCACAAATAAACACCACAGGGAGTTGCCAAAGCATAGCCAAGTTCAATGCTTCATGAAATGAACCTTGACGAACAGCGCCATCGCCCATATAACACAAAGTAACATTATCTCTACCTGCGTATTTATCACCAAAGGCCATACCAGCTCCTAAAGGTATTTGACCCCCTACGATACCATGCCCCCCGTGAAAACGGTGTTCTTTAGAGAAAATATGCATCGATCCACCCATACCTTGCGAGGTACCTGTAACCTTACCATATAATTCTGCCATTACTCTTTTAGGATCTACGCCCATACCAATTGGTTGCACGTGATTTCTATAAGCCGTGATCATACGGTCTTTGGTTAAATCCATTGCATGCAATGAGCCAGCTAGAACAGCTTCCTGACCATTATACAAGTGTAAAAAACCTCTAACTTTTTGTTGAATGTAGACCTGAGCCAGCTTGTCCTCGAATTTTCTCCAGAACAACATATCTTCATACCATTTCAGATATACCTCTTTAGTAATTTTTTTCATTGATGCTAATAATTTGGATTCGTGGTTACAACATCCCGACTACGCCATGCTTTTTCTCATGGAGAATCAGAAAGGCAAAAATACATATTAAATCAATAGTTGAAAAAAATTGGAGTAAAAGGTTTGTTAGAATTTATCCTTAGGTTAATAAAACCTGTTACAAAAAGGTACTATCAAAGCCCAAAGGCAAAATATCGGCCATAGAATTACATTTAAAAACCTTACCTTTCTCCCCCATCATCATTAAAGTAATTGGCTTTTTTTGCTTTACCTCATACTCAGAAATCGCCTGTCTACAATTGCCGCATGGTGCTGCCGGATCAGTTAGTTGATAATTTATTGACGTTGCAGTTATGGCTATTGCCTTTACTGCAACTCCCGGGTATTTTGCACCTGCATAGAAAATTGCAACGCGCTCTGCGCAAAGACCGGATGGATATGAAGCGTTTTCCTGATTATTACCAATGACAACTTCTCCATTTTCCAGCAATACTGCGGCACCTACCTGAAAATTAGAATATGGAGCATAAGCACATTCCCTTGCCGCTACAGCATCCAGCATTAATTTATTATCTCCTTTTGAGAGCTCATCAATAGAGTCAAAAATGGTTAATTCAAAAGTTATGTTCTGTTTTTGCATACTTCTTTAGTGAGGGCTAAAAATAAGAAAACCTACCATATGGCAGGTTTTCTTATTATATGTTTTATTTAATCTCAATCATTATAAAATTCATCTCCCAGATTAAACGTCAAAGAGAAACGAAGAGAATTTTCAACTGGATTAGTAATTTGAGATGTAGAGAACAAGTAAGATAAATCTATCTGTGCGGATTTAAACTTGAAACCTGCCCCAAGGGTGAAATATTTTCTATATCCTTTTACATCACTTTCATTAAAATACCCTGTACGGAACATAAAAGCATCTTGATACGTATATTCTGCACCTAAGGCCCAAGTCATTTCTTTTAATTCTTCACTAAAACCATCGGGAGCATCCCCAAAAGACTTGAAAACCCCGCTTAAAAAACCTATACTCTGGTATTCATCATTATCTACTGAGTCTAAGCGACCATCTCCATTAAAATCTTGTGGGGTTGGGACTAATAACTTGTTGAATTCAGTTGTTAAGCCAATTACATTGTCCTGATCAAGAATAAAATCAAAACCAACACCAAACTTTAAATTCGTTGGAATAAAGTTGTCCTGTCCGTTTTCATCGTAAGCTATCTTACCACCTAAGTTAGAAATATTGAAACCACCTCTCCAACGACCATCAAATCTATTGTAGGCAATTTCTCTTGAGCGATAAAAACCGGCCACGTCTACTGCAAAAGTACTTCCCGGCTTAGAATCTACGTTATTGTCATTTTGAAACTTCAGGTTAGATCTTATGTACCTACCAGCCACTGCCATTGAAAACGTAGGACTCAATTTCAGTGAATAAGACCCATCAAAAGATAATTCATTAGGTTTTACTATTGTTCCCACATCATCAAAAGTCTGCCTAAGTTCAATATCTCCTAAAGTAAAATACCTGAGACTAAAAGCGAAAGCGCTCTGATCATCAATCTTATTAAAATAACTTGCATTTAAAAGGCCTATACCCGATATGGAATTACTCAAATATGGTGTATACCCCATTCCAATGCCCATTTTACGTTCTGCGAAGGCAAATTTTGCAGGGTTCCATTGTTGCGAATATGCATCGGTTGAAGTGGCAACACCTAAATCTCCCATACCAGCTGCTCTCGCATCTGCCGAAATATTTAAAAAAGGAACTGCAGTGGTAATAACCCGATCACCTATTTCCTGGGCCGATATTTTGCATGCGAAAACAAGCAAAACAAGAATTGAAAGTTTTTTCATTTTTTAATAGAGCTAAATTTAGTCGGTCAAATATTACAATATAGTGCTACCATCCAAAAATATATTAGATGTATTACATGTAAACGGCCATTTAAGGAATATCTTGTATTGAAAATGCAATATTTTTAAATTTCCGTTTCAAATTAAAATCGGCATACAAAGTACGCACATCTTTTGTAATTTCGCGTTCTTAAAAAAATATTAGGTTCTACCCGTGTTTTTTTAAGTAAAAGAAATGCGCGTGCTCATACTATAAAGCTATTTGTACCGTTATGATTTTTAAGGCGGCATAGGTTATTTAAAAATACGAAGGCCCCAGTTTGACAAAATAATTTTTGGCAAATAAAATATTATGTGCAAAACATCGTTTTATATGCCGAAAGTGACACTAAAAATTAATCAAAATAAAATAACCAACTGCGCTACCATTTTAGCAGTGGTACTATTTGAACTCAAGTCCTAATTATGAAAAAACAGTTTATCAAAGTTGTACTTTCTTGTGCAGTACTAGCGGGAGGTTTTACAGTTACCAGCTGTAAAAAATCCGGTTCTTCCAAAGACGTGTCGAGAGCCACAGGCTGGAAAATAAACGCCAAAGAAGGTGGTTTTCAGTACAATA
>ENA-ORXM01001404-ORXM01001404.1-marine-metagenome-genome-assembly--contig:-NODE-1404-length-33997-cov-4.320018_pt1 | contig 33997 bp, 41 predicted proteins | sample MGYA00237867_ERZ511480 | MGnify/ENA primary metagenome ERZ511480 (study PRJEB26309, sample SAMN06266103) | marine metagenome | isolation source: Algal blade | place: United Kingdom:Sidmouth, United... | reverse complement strand
ATAATTATGATGATACTAGATAAGCTACAAAATCTTAAAACCCTGTATAGCCTTGGTACTACTCTTAAAGAGTTGCGACGAATTTATTTTGTTCAAGGAATATTGGTTACCAGTTTAGGCGGAATAATTGGGCTTGTATCCGCATCACTCTTAATATGGTCGCAAATCGCATTCGAATGGTTGAAAATAACACCTTCTCTTGCCTACCCAGTGGAGTATCAGTTTATAAACGTCCTTATTGTTTTCGGAACTATTTTTATTCTGGGAATCATCGCCTCAAAAATTGCGAGTAGCAGAATTACCAAGAAAATGATTTCAATTTAAATGGGTTTTTAGTTCCTTCCAATTGGAGACCTTGGGCAAAGCGTCCATTGACTTACCAGTTTAAGATTGCTTTTGAAGTTGATCCCCGTAGTACAAGACTTCCACTTAAAACATACACTAGAGAAGTATATAAAAGATTTGTAGTTACAAAAGATGATAGTCAGCATAATCAAGATGCTGATGATGGCATTTCTCATGCGCTAGTTTATAATGGCAAAACACTTCTAGTTGTTGATGAGCAACAGGAAAACGACGCTGACCTTGGCGTGAAATTTGTCGACATTCGTAGAAGGAATAATGGAGTGATCCAAGGATATATACAAATCACTACAAAAATAGGAGGGCCTAATATCGGTGGAGACGAAGGTTATCATGTTCTATATGTACCAAATTTACAGTCGACTCCTCCTCCTGATCCAATATTACCTGAACGACCAAAAAGCGATTCTCCAATTGTACAGCAGTCATGGAATGTAAAATCTATACATTCTGTATCAAACAACGGCTCCAAATCATTGGTTGGAAATTTGGTGATAAATAATGTGGAAGAATTGAAAATTGCTAATTCTCAAAATCTTTCAACTGTCATGAACAAAGGCAATAATGAGTTTCAAATTAATAATTTGCCAGTTTTAAATCAAACTACAATTGAAATTACAGATAAGTCAAGGAAAAAAAGCTCAATAAAACAAAATGGTTTTGCATTGTCGAGTTTTCTCCATGAAGTAAATTATAGTAAAAATTATCTTCCTGATGAAGAGGCGTGGGATAAGACAATATTTAGTGTTTTAAAAAAAAGAATTGACTTGCCCGCGGATTTTGGTAGATCAAAATCTAGTAGTCTAAGTTTTACCCCGGTGTATTCAGCTCTTAGAGATGGCAAACCTGCTCTAGAGGAGGGTTCTAGTGTAACTAATTATTTAAATGATGCGATTTTACAACGAAGTGGTTCAGATATTAAAAAGGTATATGAGGATAATAATCCATTTAAGTTTAGTTGGAGATTCAAAGTAGTCAATTTTATTACTAAAAAGGAAGTTCAGGTTAATACGGGAGAAATTCAACGAGATAAAACTATTAATATTCACTTCAATACTAATAGCTTTAAAAACGATGGCCTCGTTATTTCTTATCCTGATAATGAGATTTATGAAGTGGAAATAGAACTTACTATATCAGATATTTTTGGTAATAACTCTAGTACTACTTATGTGATTTGGAGTCATTATATAAACATTCAGAATAACCCTAACGGAATTGAACAGTTGTCAGAATTAACGTCAAACATTATAAAATCTTTAAATAAACAATCGATTGAAAGTTCAAGAAAAGTTAGTAATACAAATGAAAGAATACTCGAAGGTTTAAAATTATTCTTTGCCCAAACCATTCAAGATCAAAAAATTATGATAAATGAATTACAGGCCATTATAGAAGTATGTAAGAATTTAGAGAAATAATAATATTTAATGTTTACGCAAAAGGAAGAAAATCTAATATTTAGATTTAATCGGCGGAAATGTTATAACGAACTATAAACACGTAGCGAAAACGATTATGGTATAGTGCAGACAATGACATTAAGTAAAGCCTATTCAAAAAATATCATCATATCATTGTTTCGACAAGTCCAATTAAACGAACGGTTTTTTAGGACACTCATCAATTCAACAAGGTGCAAAAAAACCCAGGATTATTTGAACTTTAAGATTGGTCCTTCCCTCCCTTTATCGCAGATTAGGCGACCGTTTGACTAAACCGGCGCCGAATTAGATATGGCCGGGGCGCGGGTGCTGTTTGACATAAGAACACTTATCGGACTCGCCACTCCCCTGCCCCCTGCGGTCGTATTAAATTCTAAGAGCTACTTGCAATCCCTATGGTACAAAAAAAGCCGAATCTACTATGAGGGCCATTTTAATATTTTCGGAATTTAATACGCTTTGAGACTACGGTAGCAATTTGATTCCCGTATAAAGGCAAAGCTCTTCGATCTCGAACATGGTCTTTCTTCCGGCATTTTTTTGTTGGCCAAGTGCGGTCAGGGAAATGTTTTCCATGTCCTTCAGGGTATTTTTCGAGCAGTCGACACCTTCCATCTTTTGCAATATGTTCATGGTTCGCCTGGTCAAGGGCAGGTCCGCAATTTTGGTATCGTCGGTAACGCTCAGGAACCTTGAAATGGAATCCATATCCATCTGGATCTCTGTCTGGTGTATGGCGATCTGCTTGCTGTACAGCCGTACGATGTTCAGTGCTTTGAGATATTGAGAGTAAGTAATTTCCAATTTTTCTGGGGAAGTGGCCATATAGGTTTCTTATATTACGCTAATGTCTAGTCGGGCAATCTTACTTTGTCATTGTGAGGGGCATATACCATGGTACCGTATGATGGCTGTACGATTTTGTCCAGTTCCTCTACAAAGCCCCTTGTCCTCATGGCAGCGAAAACGGAAATATTGGCGTCGGGATAGGACTCCTTCAATCGGCGTACACAGGCGCACGTTGTTCTACCGAGCGTAAATACGTCATCCACAAGAACTATCTTTTTTATGAACGCCTCCGGTTCGACCACCGATAGACTTTCGTAATGCGTTTCACAGCTTGGCCGCTGGTCGGCACTGCTAAAACTACTTGATTTGGGAACCTTTTCTGTCCGGAGCAAAAACTGTTGCGTCCCCTCCCCTAACCCGGATCCTACAAGATGGTCACATAAAATTTTAGTAGGCCACAGACCGTCCCCTACAATAGGTGCACTTCTAGGCGTTGGGACCAATACAGGGCTATCATTAAACATTCGGGTTATATGGTGGTCTTCGGGAAGTTGTTTGATATGGTAGATCAACCGTTCGATTACCCGGGCGTTCCCCGATTTAAGATTACCTGCAATCTGTCTTGAATTGAGGGCAATATCATTTTTGCCCCGAGTCGCAAAGACCAACATTGTTGCAAAATCAATCTTAAAAGGCATCCTCGAACTTTGAGGTTAAATAGGGAATGTCCTCCAATATCAAATCTATGTTTTCACGCGATAAGGACTGTGCTCCATAATCCATCATTTCTTTGGCCCATGTTATATTCGGGTCATTGGCAACGTTTTTCAAGATATAGAGCTCCCTGCCCAAACGCAAAGCTTCCCATCCCTGGTGTCTTGTACCGCTCTTCTCCCCTGCTTCGATTATTATGGTAGCATCCGTAATCAGGGCCATGGTCCTATTCCGTATCGGAAAGTTTTTAGGTTGGGAAGGATACCCTTCCGGAAACTGTGAGATGGCCAGATGGTCTTTTTTAATAATATCCAACAGGTCGGAATTCTGTTTTGGATAGGCCTTGTTCAGAGGCGTTCCCAAAACGGCAATGGTCTGCCCTCCGTTCTCTATCGCGGTTCTATGGGCCATCGTATCTATTCCTGCAGCTAGACCGCTTACGACTATTATATCGTGTTCGACCAAGGATTTTGCGACGATATTTGCACGTATCAGACCTTCCTTAGTCGCTTTTCTTGAACCAACAACGGAAACTCGCCTTTTGAAATAAAGAAGATCCGAATTGCCGGCCAAAAACAACTGCTTTGGGGAGTGCTTTTTCTCCGTCTCAGTTAAAAGATTATTATAGTTTTTTATATCCATCTATCTGAATTAAAGGTTGTCTAGTCGTTTTAATTTTATTGGGATTGAAGCCCGACACTGCTAAAAAGTTCGCTAAGGTCTCCAATCGCTATATGCGCTAATTTTTCTTAGTACTTGGAAAACCAAGGTTTCCCTCTATATTTCTCACTTTCCATTCTAGCCATAATTCTTTCGTATCCGGACATTTGGATGGGTGTTATTTAGACCTCTTTTTGGGAAAGGTAATCATATTTTAAGCTTTGCCAGTTTTCATCAACCTCCGTATTCTTAAACAGTTCATCCACCTGATTAAGAACTTCCACCTCATTTTTATCCAATGGAATTTCAGGATTATTGTATAGGTCGAAAGCGATGACCCCTATCGGGCAGTCCTGATCAGACCTGAATTCCATATATTTCTTAAAATCCATCGTTTATTTATTTTTTTTGATGTTTATCCAAGACTCTTCTGATTGCAGATCTTGGAACCTGTTGTTTATTTCAATCAGCATTTTTGGTGGCAATCGTTGTTCCGCCCAGAATTGATCAACCTCCATCTCAAACATAAAAGGAATATCGCCGTCATTATTGGTTAACAAAATTTGATACAAGCTTCCACGTTCCCTGTAAGCTCTTTTAAAGTATGGGGTTCTTCGCCCTTCATAAACCCAAGCTCCATCATGAAAAAAACCTCGAAACCATGTTTTTTTTCCATGCGGTGTTTCCCAAGGACAAATATCCTTTTTTATGGCCCTCGGACAAAATATCCAGCAACCTTCGTCCAATGATTGCAAAATAATCCGAAAAATAGTCTGCGTTATCAATAGGTACCGGTTCCATCTTTTATTTGGAGCATAAAATTCGTAATGTACAAAATAGCCGTATATCCCCCGAATGCCAAAAGGCTTGATACGATATAAAAAGATACCGGTTCATCTACGCTTCTCGTCGAGCATGGATTTCACATCCTTCAAAGTAAAATACTCGGCTTCTCCGCTTCTGTGCCTTTCCAAGCGTCTGTCAAGCTCCGCCTTGGTTTCGTCCGTCAATTCGATTTCTTCTTTTTCGGCTATGGAATCCCAAATTTCCTGAACTACAAGAATCCGTTTAGCAGGAGGCATTTTCTTTATCTCTGTTAAATCCATAGTACGTTCTTTATGCGGTTATACCTTTCTGTTCTGCCAATAGCTTTAGGCCGTCATTAATTGCGTCCTCAAAAGTATATTTATCGTTCTCCACCTTTAGGTGAAAGGTAACCTTGTTGAGTAGGTTTATCGTCGATTTTTTCATTCGGATACTCTTGTTCACCTTGTCCTCGATATCCTTTTTCGGAGCCGGTTGCTTCGCGGGCGCTTTCTTGGCGGCCGTACCGCCCTTATTACCGGCCATCAGATTTTTGATTGCATCATCCATGCTTTTCCAATTTATTTATTTTTGTTAGTACTTCCTTGCCCAAAGCAACGTAATCCTGCGCACCGGTGGAATTTTTTCGGAAATCGAAAATGTTCTTCCGATAGGCCTGCCCCTCGGTAATGGTCACGTTCTTCCGGATTTTGGTGGAGAAGAGCGCATCCTCCCAACCGTTTTCCTTGATATGGTCCATAATCTTGGCCGAGACCTTGGTCCCCTCCTCGTATTGCGTTATCAAGATTCCAAGGATGCTCAGTTTGGGGTTTGCCCCATCCTTTACCATCGAGATGAACTTGATCATATAATCGATGCCCTCGATACTCAACAAGTCGAGCTTAATCGGCAATATAACGTAGTCGGCCGCCGCCAGCGCATTGATCGTAACGATCGAGGTATTTGAGGGGCAATCAATAAAAATATATTCATAATCGTCCCTTATCTTGTCCAAGGCCTTGTTCAATTTATGCTCCCTGGCAAGCAGCCCAGATAAGTGAAGCTCGATATCCGCCAATCTCGAATCCGCGGGAATCACATCCAGATTCTTTCGTACGTTGATGGCGTCGAACGGTTTCGCCAAAAGCGCATCCTTTATCGACGTTTCGGCTTCCTTGATACCGAACTGTTTCGATAGGCTACCCTGTTCGTCGGTATCGACAAGAAGCGTAGGCTTTCCCAAAGCGGCCTGTACCGCTAAATTAATCGTGGTCGTTGTTTTCGCAACGCCCCCCTTTTGGTTCATTAAGGCAATCGTAGGCATAGGTTGTTTTTAAGGTGGTACTAAATTACAAAAAATGTATTACAATGCAAACATATAATACATGTATCACATGTGCCTTTTGTATGACATGTAGAACATGTCTAAGTTACTTCTAGCATGGCTTCACCGCAGGCGTTGCAATGCATATCCAGACCGGATTTCCCCCATACATTCGAGCAAGAACAGCTATACTTTACCTTGCTTTTTCGGCCTTTAACAGTCGGTACCTGTGCCAAGGTCATGTTCTTGACCTGGTCGAAAAGCGGAAGATCCTCGTCAACATCTTCGAACACTGCGGGGTTGACCTCATAGTATAAGCCTGCAAATATTTCGTTGTTCATCAGCTCCTCGCTCACTTCCAAAAACCGCCCCTCCCCTATTGCATAATCGCTCATGGCGAAGCCCGTGATTTTTCCGCTTTTGGTTCCGTTGTCCGTCGGCATCAGTCCCACCTCAATCATCTTATTGGCCCATTCCTTGTTATGGTATCCCGGACGCGAAGGCTTTCCATAGTGGTGTTGCCAAGCATGGCACATTTCGTGTATAATGGTCTGGCATATCTCCAACAAAGGATATTTCAGGAACTGTTCGGGATTCAATGCCAGCTCGTCCGTTTCGTTGTCCTCGATATGGAACCAACGGTTATGCGCAAAATGTCCGGCTACGTGCTTTTGACGGGTAATCACGATGATACAATCCTTTAGTTTACTATCGAACAGCTTGTCGTTGTAGTGGTCAAAGATATATTGGAACAATCCATAAAATTTTGTCGTGGGTTTGTCTTTCGTACTCATATCATTTCAAAATTAGGTTTAATAGGTTTATAATTGATTCGTACGAATCAATTTTTTCAAAACAGGGAAATCTGCTCCCCGTATTTTAGTGCTTCGCGTAATTCTCTAGCATAGTAGATAACGTGGTTTCTCAGAAGCCCTCCGCGGTTGAGATAATAATCTGCATCGTAGCCCATGGCCAGATCGCAACCGCTAACCGCTGCATCGCCCTTCCGCATCACTTCCAAAAATCGGTCCTGTGCCATTTTTAGGTCTTTTCGTATCTCCTGTGGTTTTCTCATTCCGACTGTTTTCGTATTACTTGTCATTCTAGTATGACATGACGTTTATATCGTACATGTATTATATGTATGACATGTATTCCTTATATAACATGTAATACAAGTACGATTTGTCCCGCCCCAACTGAATTAGGGGCGGGACATAATCTATCTCAATACTCGCTAGGGAGGAGTAGGGTGTTGTCCACAAAATACATGGTCAGGATTTCCAAGGGGAAATCCGTGTCCTGATAAACGTGTTCATGGAGCATCTTACCGTTCCCATCCGTGAATTCCAAAAGACCCTTGCGGTTGTCGACCGTCAGGGTAATCCTAACGAAGCTGTTCCTGCAGGCCAGATGTTTTGCCTTGGTCGCAACGTCCCGTAAGATTCTTTTGGCATCGCATGCCATGACCATATAGGCGATACCATCGGTGTATAGAACGCCGGTCGAGATTTCTTGATAGTAATATTCGGTCCCGCAATATTGCTGTAAGGTTGTGCGGATCATATGTGGGCTCATTTGCTTTTCCATGCTCCGCTGCTTTTAAGGGGTTCTTTCGATATAAAAAATGTGGGTTCCGTGGGAATGACGTGTACGGGATCGATAACGTGCATGTTATTGACCGCTTCCCAATTGATGGGACCGACCGTTTCCGGTTCGACTACGATAATCTTCTCGATTCCGTTTTCCTTCTTCCTTTCGACGGTAATACCAGTGGGCAGTATCTTACTGGCTCTTTTTTGTTCGTCCTCCTTTTTCAGAAAGGGCAGCCATCGGAGTAGCGCCAATAGCCAATGATTTTTTTTACCTTTGTAGCTCATAATTATAGATTTCATGTTTATAATTAAAAAGGGCGCATGTGGTGAGAAAGCTGCGCCCTTTCTTTGATTTCAGTTTACTTCCCCAACATCAGGAGTTCATTACATTTGACTTCGGTAACATATCGCTTCTCGCCTTCCTTGTTCTCGTAGGAGCGATGGACAAGTTTGCCCTCTATGGCCACTTGCTTGCCCTTTGTCAAATAGTTCTCTACGATCTCGGCCGTTTTGCCCCACGCAACGATATTGTGCCATTGGGTATCCTTGGTTTTCTCGCCCTGTGCGTTCCTGTAGCTTTCGCTAGTGGCGATGGAAAACTTGGCAAGCTTGCTGCCGTTCTCCAAGTTTACGATTTCCGGATCCTGTCCAAGGTTCCCGATCAACTGTACTCTGTTCTTCAATGCATTCATAATAAATGATTTTAAGGTTACTATTTGTTATGTTAAATCTTCGTATTCCCCTAATATGGCCATAACGCCGTCCAACAAAAAGGTCAGGTGCGAACGCTCCCGTATCGGGGTAGTGCTTAAAAGTCCGTGCAGCCTTTCCCGTTCTGCACGATAGTGCCTGTAATGCTTAATGCTTCCATCAGGTGCTTCGGTCGTATTTATCTGTATTGCCATGGTTTGATCCCTTTTCTAATTCATATCTAAGATACGAAAAAAGTAATACATGTACAACATGTAATACATGTATTACTATATTAAATATTTATGTTAAATCCCTGTTACATAGCTATTTCCGATAGGAAAACAAATAGTATTTCAATTCCTTATTGTCCCAATTTCTTACCAGCAGACTTTTGCGCCCGGATCCTGTTCCGGATTTTTAGCGTGCCGGCAGCTAAGCGTCAAGAAAATCCGGAATAGGGGCGCATCCTTACTTTTTGCGAGGCATTTTTTGTAGAGGGCCTCTCATTAATTCGGGAAGGCTCCGTAACTCCTTTGGCGCGGCTTTTGCCTTTTTCTGCAAAAGGCGTGACAAAGTTGTGGTAGGATGTACCAGTATACTAGAAGGCCTGAAAATGACTAAAAGGTGTTGGCAAAGGCAAGTGTACCCTTTCCCGAAATAACGTTCCTTGGAGATCCGCTCGGTGTATGACGATGGGGTAGGGGAGCGGGTCCCTGGTACGGCCATGGAGGGAAAGGGTACTCTTGTGCGCGGTTTCGAGGAGGTTGGCAAAAACGGAACCGGACATGCCTTCCGAATGCGCCCCGGCGTAGCGTGGGCGCTCGGAAAGGTCTGGGAGGTGGAGTTTTTGCCAACTTCCGGAGGAACATGGACTCGTTGCAATGGCGTGCATTATAAACAGGGATATTCCGTGGGGCCTCTCATAAAATATTACTATCTTTAAAACATCAAAAACCTAAACTCCGATTACCATGGAATCCCCCGTTATTTCTACAAAACAGGATATCTATTACGAAAGGCTGCTGGTCTCCGCGAAGATCAGGGAATGTGGCCACAAACATATGGTGGATAACTACTGTATGGTCTGTAAAAAAGTGCTCCGGTAAAAAAGGGGACAAGCCCCTTAATTTCATTTCAATTTCTTGGAATGATTCACAATGTCGGCCTCGAAAACTTCGAGCAGCTGGTTGATTTCGTTCAGCAGATATTTACTGAAATTGGTCACCGTGTGCGCCTTGTTGATGGTAAAGATGTCATCGGGCCTCCCGTGTTCCCCTTCGCCCCGAACGACGATCTCGAACGGAAATTGCTTTTTTGACCCTTCTTCAAAATGGTCCTGTTTCTCAGCCTCGTACCTGATCATCTTGTCATAGGCCGTTTGCAAGGTGTCCTTCTTGATCTTGAGCTTGTTGTAATAGTCCCTCAGCAGTTCCATTTCGTTCAAGTGTTTCATCAGGTCGCCGAACACGTCCTTTTTCTGATTTACCACCTTTTGCGGTTTGGCTACGGCCATGGTAGCGGTTTCCTTTTTACTCTCTGTTTTGCCGGTCTGCGGCTTTGCATTTTTTGTGCTCATAATACTTATGATTTATTAGTTAATACCGGAAGCTTAATCAACAGTAAGCGCAGCGATGGGGAGCGTCAGGATGGAATTAGGCAGTGTGCTGCCGGTCGGAAAAATTGGAGGTGGCCTTTAGGAGGTCCCGATTTTTCCGAAATCTACCTTGACAGCGCAAAGGCGGCTTGATTAAATTGCGGTATTGACTGGATAAAGAATCCCCCGGGTCAGCACCATGCCCCGGTAAACAAGGAAACACCCGACCGGGTGCGGCGGTTCTCGATGTTCCGCCGCATCCGAACATCACGTACTCGGAATCGCATCAGGGATTACATAGAAATCCATTTAACGGGGTTCTAGGGCTGTTTCGGACGAGGACGCGACCACGAAGCAACCGCAGGATAAAAAACCGCTAGGAACGCCTAAAAATGATTGGAAGGAAAGCTCGGCGGATGCCCAGCCCCTGATGAAATTTAAACTATGGATTTTCATACTTGTCAAACCTCGGGGAGTAGAATCCCTGCCTGATCAAAAGCTGCTGCACATTGTACCAAAATACGCTAAAGTTAAAACTGTCCGATATATTGGAAATTATCAGACCGTCGAATTCGGCCCTGTTCACCCTCAGCTTTTCGCCATCATTCCCCCTGCCCAAATCCACAAAGGCCATGTCCCAATCGTTGAAGATGCGTTCTTGGCAATCTCCCTCATACAGTATGGTCACCTCTTCATGCCTGTTATCGTCCTCTATGGTGTAGAACAGGTCTTTCACCGTTTCCCGTTCACCCTCCAGGATCTGGAGAAAAAAATTGTTCCGAACGACAAGGCACCCGGTAATGCCCAGTACCGTATTGTTGCTTTTGCTGGACGCTAGAATTTCTCGGATGTTTCTCGGCGAAATATCCGCTACTTCAGAGCGATAGACTAATTGGTAGTACATTATCGGTTTTTACAGCGTTCTAAAATATGTATAGCGTCATGACACATTCAGGATAAGTCGGTGCGTAGGGCTTTTTTGATAAACAAAAGGTTTCCCTCAAGGTACTTGTCCAATCGCGGACCGTCGACAAAAGCGTTCTGGACATTATACAGCCCACCTGGTCCCGAAGTTAGTTCCACGTAAAAATCGTGCAATCGGTAAAGGTGGCATTTGCAATCCAGATCCACATAATGTTCAACAAAGATACACTTGTCCCAAAACTCCTCCCACTGTTCCTCTTCCGGTAGCCCCAGAAATTCTATAATGTCCATATCAATATTCAATTTGTACCTGTGGATAACTGACGTGTTCGATAATGTCCGGGCGGTCCGAATCCACTTTGGGCGAAAATAAGTCCTTACTGATGGAATAGGCGTGTATTTGCTCCTCCGGCAAATTGTTATCGATAATTTCATATACATCGCTTTCTTTCAGGTCGTCCGATAACCACTCCGCTATCTGATCTTTAGCCAAGGGAACCACCTGACGGTGTTCCCCATCACGATTTTTCTTGTTGTGGATAGTAGCATATTTATATCCTTCAGGTGCCTCTTTGGTAAGTATGGAAAAGGAAACATAATTGTCTGGGGTTATGGAGTAAATACCCGCCAAACTGATTATTGGCGAATCCTTCTGCTCGAAATAATAGGGAACCTTAAAGTTCTTGGGTTTCTCACATGTATGGGGTTCATAGAATCCGGAAAGGGGTACAATACATCTTTTGGTCAATGCGCTATGCCTGTACTGCCAAAAATCAAATAGTTTTTCTGCTTGTGCATTAAGCCCCGCCCCCCAGCGGAGCGACTCCTTGTAATATTTTTCATGATCTTCCCCTGCTTTATTGAAGGGCAGTAGGCCCCACAGGGCAGGGATTATTTTACCGCTCCGTTGTTGTGGAATGATGTAGAACGGTTGGTGACTATACCCATTTGCATGATGGTAAATAAATTCACGCCCTTCCTTTTTGGCCGAATTGGAACGGTTAACCTCAAATTCAAATTCTAATTGTTCTGCCGTTTTAACTATTCTAGTATGAAAGCACATATCCGTTCGTCATTGTAGGATTAGCATCGATGACCTTAATTTAGTTAATAAAAATATAATAAACCATATGAGTCAAAAGACAATTTGGTTAAGATAAAGTAGGCAACATGAAATTGTTAGATTGAGTCAATAAAATTAATCTTAAAAACATACACTATGAGTACAGTACATGAAGAAATTGTAGATAGATTGGAAGAAATCCTTGAAAAGAACATAGATGCCGAAAAAGGGTATACCAAAGCGGCAGAGAACGCGAAGAATCCCGGTCTTATATCATATTTTGAAAGAAAGTCCTCCGACCGAAGGCACTTCAACACCGAACTAAAAAGTAAATTGGTAGCAGCATATGATGAAATCGAGGATGAGGGGTCTTTTACTGGAACGATCCATAGAACGTGGATGGATGTTAAGGCATTCTTCTCCGGTGACAATGATGAAGCCATGTTGGAGGAAGCCATCAAAGGCGACAAGGCGGCCGTAGAGGAGTACGATGAAATATTGGAAGATGGACACTTGCCAATGGATATCGCCGATTGTATCAAGGAACAAAAGATGAAGATACGGAACGACCTGAACAAGATTAAAACCTTGGAAGATCTTGCATAATAAGTTTTGGACGGTAGGTACAGATGTATAAAATGAATAAGGGTGCGGTTTCGACCGCGCCCTTTGATTATTTAATATGAATAATATTATAACAAATCTATGGATGGAAGCCAGCGTTCGTGAGGTGGAAGACCATTTTGACATAATCCTGTACGAAACCTGTGCACGGGAAGCTTTCGATATTGGAGGTGTCCTCGATGGGGCAGAACATCCGAACATGCTGATTATTATAGAGAAATATAGATATCTGGTTACAGGAATCTGGGGGCTCGCCCTGAAAGATATCCGGACTGAAGATGTGCTTCCGACACTAGAGAACACCCCTTTATCAAGTACATTGTACATAGATTTTAAACATCTAAATAATAATATCGGAAGTAGTGATTTTCTTCGATGTATCGTACCGGTCACAAGTTTGGGAAAACCGGAACCACAAGGCCATGGCAAAGGGAAGAAGAAAATATGGGGTCTGGCAGGCGTATATCGAAGGTTTGGGAATGTCACAACTTTTGCGCTTGTGTCATTAGCTTCGGATACCTGCAAGGAATACTATCCTGTAGTATTGAATAAGGATTTGGCCAACGTATGGTTAAAAGGTTCTTTGGAAATTGAATTTCCAAGTGCCTTATTAAAAACGACTATCTAATCTAAGGAAATGAAACAGAATATAAATATCGAACAATTATATGTATATCCATTAAAATCCTCCAAAGGACAATTGGTCGATAAGGTCCAAGTTCAAACATACGGATTTGATAACGATAGAAGGGTGGCCGTAATCGATTCAAAAAGTCGGGTCGTTACTGGTCGTGAACATCCAAAACTTGTACTTTTGAGTGTAGAGCTGAACGACAGCTACATTGCGATAATCAGTCCATCTACTCTGGTTACCTTTGCACTTCCTAAAAAGAGACAGCCCATTTCCATAAAATTATTCCGGAGCAACATTCTCGGAATCCCTTTCCGCACAAAAGCGAACGAGTGGGTCTCGGAACATCTTGGGGGAGATTATAGGTTCGTATATCTTGGAGACCAATTCAGGCAAATTCCGGAAAAAAGGGGCGGTAGGGTAGGGGACTTGACCGGATTCGTGGATTCCTCCCCGGTCCACTTAGTGAATACTCTATCACTTGATTCACTAAATACGCGACTTTCGAAAAAAGTGACCATCAAAAACTTTCGTCCAAACATCGTTGTTCAGGGGAATGAGCCCTTCGAAGAGGACCAATGGGAAAAGGTATTGATTAACGGATTGGAATATCGGGTGCAGGAAAGGACGCAAAGGTGTATTTTTACTACCGTCGACCCGAATATCGGAAAACTGGACGAAACCCTCGAACCGCTGTCCTCTATAGCCGGAATGCGCTCCGCAGTAGGGAAGAGGCCTACTTTCGGAATTAATCTTGTTCCTTCCGGTGCAGGTACATTGAACATAGGCAATATTGTGGAAGTACTTACCGAAACATAACTGAATTAAATTATGATAAATCACAATAACCTTCCATGTATTGGGATTGTAGGTTGCGGACCTAGAGGACTTTCGGCTCTTGAAAGCCTTTTCAAAAATGCTTCATTGTCCAAACAACAGGTAAAAGCCTTGGTGTTCGAAGAAACCGACCAGCCAGGGGCCGGACCCGTTTACGATACCGGCCAACCGGATACCAACTGGCTGAACGTTGCGGAAAGGGCCGTGGATATCTGGGGAAGGGATGAAACGGAATTCGGGGATTTCACAATTCCGGCATTTCCACCCTATCAAGAATGGATTGGTCATAACCGAAAGAACCACTCAGCTTTGGAACCTGATTACTTTCCCCCAAGGGCACGTATGGGACAATACCTTCGGGAGCGTTATGAAAGCATGGCAAACGTTCTCGAAAAACAGGGACTAATGACCAGAATACATGGTAAGGTCATAGGGGCCAAGGTAGGGAAGACCAGAATATTATTGGAAGTTCTCGGGGGCAAGAGCTACGATGTCGATGAGGCGGTACTCGCCATAGGCCACCAACCTATCCAATTGGACGGACAGCTTCGATCCTGGCAGTCGGTGTCATTGCAGATGGATGGCCCGACGCTCTTTACCGATCCTTACCCAATAGACTCAATATTGGAATCCGACGTGCTCGCTAAAAATGGCCGTATAGGAGTGCGAGGTTTCGGCCTTGCTATGATAGATGTAGCCCGAGCGCTCAGTATCGGGCGTGGCGGGAAGTTTAAACTAGTGGACAAGGATACCAGGCGAATGGAATATATGGCCAGTGGGAACGAGCCGATAAGAATAGTGCCGTTCTCGCTGGATGGGCTGCCTATGGCACCGAAACCGTTAAACCTTAAAATCGATAGACCGTATGTTCCCTCAAATGAGGATAAGGAACAGTATTCCAATACCGTTGAAACTGCTCTTAGCGATGCTGATTCCATTAAATCAACGGAATTCCTGATTCAGGCTTTTTCCCCTTTGGTAGCCAGGATATACTGTTCCCCTAAAATGGACAGATTGGATATGATGCTCGATACCAAGGATGTTCGGGACCTTACAATAGCTTGGTTAAGGGACGATAATTTCACACATCGTGCAATCCTGCCAAAGGACATGAACGTAGTCGAAATGATGGAGCGGTTCTGCGCAATGGCCACCGGCAACGGTAAGGTAAGTCTTGACTATTGTATAGGGCACGTATGGCGCCATTGCCAACCTACCATGTACAAGCTGCTGTCCTTCGCTTCTTTAAACGATGTTATCATTGCGAAAATCGTTGCCTTGGACGAACGCCTAAAACGTTATTCCTATGGCCCCCCGATCGATAGTCTGCAACAGTTGCTTGCACTGGAGCGGACTGGCATCCTCGACCTATCGTTCGTAAAGGCCCCTGATATCGACCTCAATGAAGCAGGATGGTCCCTGAAGGTTGCAAAAAATGAGATAACTGTTGAGACTATGATAAACTCGGTGCTCGATTCACCGCAGATACTCAAAGCCGCTGAACCATTACCGAAGGGTCTTATTAACGGGGCGGATGTGGAACCGTTACATGACAAGCTGGGAATCCGTACGAAGCAGGATGCCTTGGTAGAATTTGAGAATAGGGATGCGTCCTATCCATTGTCGGTGCTCGGTCGATTGGCCAAAGGGACCCTTATCGGGGTCGATGCCATTGCCGAATGTTTCGGCGTTCGTTCCGAACTTTGGGCCCAGGGGGTCATCGCGCGTTTAGGGAAGGGAACGGTTACAGAAGAGGGGGAAGTAATGGATAATGCTAAGGAACCATTATGAATATCGCGCTTTTTTTGGTTGGATTGGTAATTACCCTAATAGTTATCTATGATATGGTGTACACCATATTGTCCCCCCGTGGCGCTGGATTGATTGCCGACAGGGTTTCCAGAAACCTTTGGAGGGGCTATCTGGAACTGGTAGGGGGAAACGGCAAGAATAGATCTTTGCGGTTCATTGGTCCTTTACTGCTGCTCATTATAGTGCTGGTCTGGATTATACTGTTATGGATAGGTAATACCATTATGATTTATTCGGACGGTCAGGCCCTATGGTCCGGCACGAGCCGGGAATATGTGCCAGGATTTATCGAGAAGCTATACTTTACGGCATATGTGTTGTCCTCTATGGGCAGCGGAGACTATACACCGGCCTCGGACCTATGGATGCTCTATACCGGATTTATTTCCTATACCGGTGTAGTTTTCATCAGCCTGGGCATTTCTTTTCTAATTCCCGTTATCGAGGCCATCACGTTAAAAAGACAGGTAAGTTTACAATTACACAACCTCGGTCCGAATCCTAGGTCGATTTTGGAGAATTATAGTGAAAATGGATATATGGAACTTATGGAGAAACTTGATAGCCTTGAGCCCTCCATCCTGAAACTGGCCCAATACCATCTTGCTTATCCCGTAATCCATTACTTCCATTCCGAGAGGCGTTATGAATGCCTACCGGTAATGCTGGCAAGTCTGGATGAAGCGCTATCTATTTTGATGTACAAGGTGGATAAGGACAGTATCAACAGTATAATGTCTTTGAGAACGGCCTACAATGCCCTGACCTATTATCACTCGACTTTGGCCAATGCGTTCATTACCCCGGGGGACGATGAGCCGGAACATCCCGACACATCATATTTGACCCAAATTTCCAAGAAGGATTCCATTCACGGGGAGCGTTCGGGTTCAGACCTTGTCCATAGAAGAAAACTTCTACTGGCCTACTTGCAGAACGATGGTTGGGAATGGGACGATATGGCGAAATACGGAGAGGCCGTCTCCCTGAAAAATTGACAGAACTAAACTATTCAATACAGTATGTCCATATCAATTTAAAGTAAAGATACTATGCTATGGTTTCAGCCATATGGTCATTACCTTCCATAGCGATGAATTTTTCCTTCGCATTCTCGAAAGAGTTTGCCTTTAGGAAAATCGGGGGCAGTATATAGGCCATTTCCCTAAAATCCTTTTTGGACGGAATACCCGTCAAAAGTTTCTTGCCATGTTTATCAAAGCCTTCAACGGTATAGGTATCCGAAATGAAGAAGGAGTTATCCTCCGTAGTTATTATCTGAAATTCCATAGGAATGGGATGTAAGAAAGATATTTATTTTCTTTTCTTCGCTCGCTTGTACCATCATATGGAGCGATTCCATAGCTTTGCTTAGGTGTTCGAAATCTTCTCGTCCCTTACGATACAAGACTTCAAGGTCGGAGAGGTCGGACAATCGTTCCATACGCGTTTTGCAATCTAATGTTCTCTCAAACGTTTCAGCATTGGCAAATGCAGTATCGAGCATGATGGTAAGTTCCCTCATCTCGTCCAGTCCGAATAGGTCGCAATACCATGAAAAGTCCTTTCCCAAGGACTTTTGATACCCCTTGATGGTCTTCTTTCTTTCGAGCACCGACCGCCTATAGTTAAGAAGATTGTTATTTTCGTTACCTTTATGGGAACCGTTTGACCTGTGCCTATATATTGGTTTTATTTCCATTTCAGCATTTGTATTAAAGTGCCACCATTCCACCGGCGATAGCGGCCACGCCCGAGAGTATCGTAGTTATTACGAGCCACCATGCCGCTGAGGCAGCCGTTGCCCGCGCATGTTCCGCCTGTATTACGGCCTTGCGCTTGGCGGTCTCCCATTGTTGGTTGGCGGTCGTTTCTATCTGCGAGACCTTGTCCATAACCTCTTTCTTGCCGCCTTCGATAGTATCTACTATACTATCGATATGCTCCTCCTGAATATATTTATTGTTCGTGACCAAGGCGCGCAACGTAGCATTGTCAAATGTGGTAAACCGTTGTTTAATGATATCGAGACTATCCTTGGGATTGTCCATAATGGCCTTGACATCGTTCTTCAGGATGTCGTAGTCGAGTTCTTCCCTTCCCGTCGAGGCAAAGAAATCAACGACCCGTCCTTCCATACGCTTGACTAAACGGTCATCGTTCTCCTTGTCGAACTCCTTGGCGATTTTTCGTACCGTTCCCGATATTCTATCGGCATGGTCTTCCAATTCCTCACGCTTCAGGTTCGTATTCTTTTCCAATAAGTTGATAATGTCGTCCCTATCAAGATTTTTATAGTTCTCGGAAATCAATTTGGTCACCGTAGCGGGGTCGTTCAATATTTCCTTCAATTTCAACTGAAGGTTCGCCGTGGACAGACCGTCCTCGGAGCTGGAGCTTAGGTATCCCTTTATGGTATCCACCCTTCTGTCGATTTCCTCGCGCTCTAAAGGCGTGAACTCTTCGATAATGTTCTTGATGCCCGCTGTCTTACCGGGGGATTCATTGTATTTTTTAATTACGGTATCCAATATACCCTGCAACTTTTGCGCTTTGCCCTTCTTACTAGGGTCGTCGCTGCCGCTGTACTCGGATATCGCCTTGGTGAGTACCTGCTGTACCGCCATCCATTTACCCGCGGTGTTCTTGCTGCTGGATTTTTTGGCGATGCCCTCCAAATCGTTCTTCAGATCTTCATAATCCGGAATTTTGTTGTCCACGCGGCTCAAAAAGTTGTCGAGAACCTTTGAGAGCTTATCGGTATTCAGTCCCGAGTCGAATTGCTTACGTACCCTGTCGATGGTCTTTCCGATAACGTTCTCAATCTTGGACTCGGGCGAGGGTGTTAAAGCGGACCCGATCGCACCGACCGTACTTCGCAGCCCCGAAGTGGCGGCCGATATAAGATTGCCAACCAGGGTCCGTGCCATTTTCGCCTCCAGATAGAACAACAATAAAAAGAACAGGCCCCATATCACGAGTGATGTGGTAATATTGATCCAGTCCGATTCGAAAACGTTCAGGTTCAGTGCCAACGCGGTGGCACCGAAAAGGGCGATGCACGTAGTTACCAAGCTCCAGATGCCGAATGCTGTGGTGATTTTTACTCCCATAGCGGTACCGGAAGAATAATCCTGATCGAATTTATGGTCACCTTCGCTATTGGAATCGCCGGGGCTTACTTTGGACTGCACATAATTTTCCTTCACATTGCCGATGGCCGTTACCCCGCCCGCAATGGAAATGGCGGTAAGGATGAACTGAAATGCCATGGCGAGGATGACCCCCGCGAGTATGGTAATAAAGAAGTTCGTATCGACGATTAAATCGTCCGCAAGTACGGGTGTCTGAATAATGTTCTGGATATTCAATGGTATCATAAGTGTTGTAATTTAAAGTTGCTTGGTCTTTAAAGCAAAAGACCAACAAATTTGATTTATTGTCAGGTTAAATGTTAGGCCAGATGGATTAAATATTACCTTAATCGAGAATTCGCAGCTTAACTTCAATTTCGATTCGGAATGATAATAGGAAATCAAATAATTACATGTTGACAAATAAACACCTCACGAAGGGATTCAAGGTTTTGTTGCAATTTCTTGGTACGTTTGTTATATTAGCCACACTCGTCCCTATCTTGGGAGTGGAGCATTGGACAGTTCGGATGTTCGACTACCCGATATTACAACTGGCCTTTTTGACCATTGCTATAATTCTTCTTTACGTCTCATTGGTCAATTCTGGAATAATTCGGGATTATATCCTTGTCCTTTTATTGTTCATCTGTTTCGTATACCAGGTTTTCAAGATTTTTCCGTATACCCCGTATGGTAACATCGAGGTCCTGGATGCACCGATCAGTGCCGACGGAACTATCAGTATTTATACAGCAAATGTATTGCAGGACAATACCGATATGGACGGCCTGTCGAAGGATTCCAAGAATTTCGGAGCGGATGTACTGCTTTTCACCGAAACTAATGAAAAATGGAAGAATTTCCTCAACGAACGGTTGGTCGATGATTATCCCCATACCGTACAGGTTCCACAGGACAATACCTATGGTATGCTACTATATTCGAAGTTAGAGCTAGCCGATTCCTCAGTTAACTTTCTGGTCGAGGATTCCATTCCCTCCATTCATACAAAATTGGTCCTGCCCTCCAAAGCATTGATCCAGCTCTATGCGATTCATCCTGCTCCACCTTCACCGTTGCACAACCCGAAAACTTTGGACCGTGACGCGGAGCTTATAAAAATCGGGCGGTTGGCAAAGAACTCGAAGATACCTGTTATCGTTATGGGGGATTTCAATGATGTGGCATGGTCAGAGACTACGCGACTGTTCCAGAAATATAGCGGCCTGTTGGACCTGCGGAAAGGTCGTGGCTTTTTCAATACCTACAACGCGAAGTATTGGTTCGTTCGGTGGCCACTAGACCATGTCTTCGTATTTCCACACTTTGGCGTCATCGATATAGGACTTGGCGGAGAGGTAGGTTCCGACCACTTCCCCTTTTATACGGAACTTGGCCTGGAACCCGAACTGGTGCCGGTCCAGGAACTGCCCGAGCCCGACAGGGAAACTTTGGAAAAGGTCGACGAACAGATTAAGGAGGAACAACGGGAGGATAGGGAACAGACACGATGACCTTCCACATCACCGGAAAGCTAATGGTCGGTAAACCGCTTCTTCGTCCCCTTATATTTCTCACGGCAAATATTAATCGTTTATTTGCACCCAAAATCCAGCATATGAATTTTATTACGTGTTTTTTATTGGGGTTCCTCGTTGCGTCCTTAGGCAGTATAACCCCAAGTTTCCTGAATATGACCATAGTCAAGTTTAGCCTGAAATCAGGTCGGAACGCGGCCCTGTTTCTTATAGGGGGCTTTGCAACGGTACTTTTTTTTCAGGCCAACCTGGGTGCCTACCTTTCGAGTGTACTGATGGAAAATTCAGAATACATCGTGTATATCCAAATAGCGGGTACCATCATCCTGATACTGCTTTGTCTGAATTTTCTCAGGCTACATCTAAGCAAAAAGACCCAAAGGAAAAAAAAGGATATCGAGCCCTCCAAAGCGTATCTACATGGTATCTGGATGTCCCTATTAAATACCTTTGCCGTCCCGTTCTATTTCACCTCCATTTCCTTTTTGATAGGTCTGGAATATTTCAGGTATTCCCTATTGAACGGTCTTTATTTCTCCATAGGCTCTACCATCGGTTCGTTTTCCCTATATGCCGTTTATGCCATAGTGGCCGATAAGATCGAACATAAGCTCGACTTTGTGGCGACCCGTATCAACCTAATTTTGGCAGGTCTGACGGGCGCTGTGGGAATCGGCAATCTAATTTATCTCTTTCAGGTCTAAAATTTTTCTAAAATCTAGTCCAGATGCCATAGTAGTCCTAACTTAGGACCTGAACACTAAAAGAATTTCAACATGGCAATTTTGGGAGGTATTATCAAATCGTTTTTGGAACTTCGTGACACCGTGACAGGCGACCCCGATCCGGTAGGGGAACAATGCGAAGTCCTTGAAATGTTGCTGACAAAGGCCAAGGATACGGCATTCGGGAAATATTACGGCTTTGGTGCGATGCTCCGGGAAAGGGACACCCTTCAAGAATTCGCAAGGAAGGTACCCTATTACGACTACAACAGTATCGCGAAGGATTGGTGGGCTAGATTACACGAAGGGGAGACGGATATTACTTGGCCGGGCAGCCCCGACTATTTCGCACTGAGTTCGGGTACCACCGGAAAGACCAGCAAACGCATACCGGTCACGGCCGATATGGTATCGGCCATCCGCAGCGCGGGAATCGAGCAGGTCTATGCCCTGAGCAATTTCGACCTCCGGACGGATTTTTTCGAAAAGGGAATCTTAATGTTGGGAAGTTCGACAGACCTTGAAGAACGTAAGGGCCGTTTGGAAGGGGAAATCAGCGGTATCAGTGCGAGCAATATCCCCAGTTGGTTCAGTGGATTTTATAAGCCCGGGGAGGATATTGCAAAAATTGATGATTGGGACGAGCGGGTAAGGGCGATAGCCGAACAGGCCAAGAAATGGGACATCGGTGCCATCAGTGGAATCCCCTCATGGATAGAGTTGATGCTCCAAGAGGTCATCGACCATCATGGATTGGACGACATCCATCAGATATGGCCCAATCTGGAGGTCTATACCTCCGGCGGGGTCGCCTTCGGGCCTTATGAAAAAAGTTTCAATGCACTTTTGGCACGGCCCATAACGGTAATAGATACCTATCTTGCCTCTGAAGGGTTCATCGCTTTTCAGGCAAGACCGGAAACCGCTGCCATGCGATTAGTGACCAACGGGGGAATCTATTTCGAGTTTGTCCCCTTTGAAACGGAATACATCGAGCAGGACGGTGGACTGATCGACGATGCCCCATCGGTAACGCTTGCCGAAGTGGAAGCGGGAAGGGATTACGTACTTATTATCAGTACGGTCTCAGGGGCATGGCGCTACCTAATAGGGGATACCATCGAGTTCACGGACGTGGAACGTGCGGAAATCCGTATTACTGGTCGTACGAAGTTCTTTCTAAATACGGTAGGTTCCCAGCTGTCCGTAAATAAACTGGATGATGCCGTACAGCATTTGGAATCGGAATTCAATATGAAAATCCCTGAGTATACGCTATGTGCCAAGCGCATCGATGGGGATTACCACCATGTCTGGTATTTAGGAGCTGACGACAGGTCGAGCACGGACGGCATAACGGAGGCGCTCGACAGCTTTCTGAAACAGGCCAACAAAAACTACAGGGTGGCCAGAGGAAAGGCACTAAAGGGAATCAAAGTGCATCTGGTTCGACCGAACATGTTCCACGAATGGAACGGCAAGAACAAGAAAAAGGGCGGGCAGGTCAAGATGGAACGCGTTATGGGAGAGGAAAAATTCGGTGAGTGGGAGGCGTTCGTCAATTCACAAGGCATCTGATAAGATGTTCTAAAGTCATTATCATCAAAAGCCGGATTATTTTTTGTAACAATTCCCTAAATGCCTATTGGGGAGGCCCCTAAATGTAATTTGGTCGATCGGTACTTTATTCGTTCCCAACGTTTCCCGGGAGTATGGATTCCGTCTCGCCTTCCGGACTGTCGTTCTTGGTCTCGATAATACTGAGGTTTCCGGAACGTTCCAAGAATGCATACTCGACCTGTGCGAGATTGTCAAGACCTGCAAGACGTAACATGCCATACAGTTCCTCGGTCCTGATTCTGGCCTTTTTAAGCCCGACGCTATCGATTTTGCCTTTTTTTACCATTAATATGGGAAATCCGTCCAAAAACGTATTGACCGGTTTGGAACGGAGTTGCAGCCATTGGAGCCCACGATTAAGAAGTACAATCAATGTAATGACCAAAAAAGCGAAGAACAGCGGAACTTCCGGATAAAACAAAGAATCCCCCATAGCCGAACCCAGCGCAATAATAAGCACGTTCTCAAAGATGGACATTCCTCGGTTGCCCCTTTTGCCTATAAAACGCAATAACAGTATAGCATAGATATAAATAACCACTACGCGGAAAAGGATTTCTAAATAGAAGAGGATAGGCGCCTTACCTATGAACATTCGATACCAGTCAAAGGGAACTACATCTTCCATAATCCGAGAACTAAGTTTAGGTCTTATTTAAAAAAATAATCACCGGCTATTTGTTACAGCATAGCCAAGTATAAGTCGTAAAGGTAAAACCACTAAAAAAGACTTTCCCTAAAGTGGGAAAGCCTAGTTCAACCTTTAATAAATCAAATCATTCTATAAAGTTGTATGTCCATTATAGATTTCCCTACCATATTTGGATGTAATAATAATATCATGACGGTCCTTAGGTTCAACAGACATGATAATTTCCCCTTTATCCATAGCGTTCTTGTACTCTGTGGCCGCTGATTTGGAAAGGCCCGCTTTTGTCATTGCACCGATTAGAGCCCCGGCAGCACCGCCCGCTCCTGCACCTGCCAAGGCGGCAGCTATCGGTCCCGCGACGGCCAATCCAAGACCTGGTATTACAATCGATGATCCAATTGCCAAGACTGCTCCGGCGATAGCGCCTACGGTTCCCCCTATCGCGCTTCCCGTACCTGCCCCTTTCAAAGCCTCTTCCCCAGTATCGGAGATATGATCGTTCGTGGCATAAAACCTGTCCTTTGTATCTTTGGACATTATAACGGTAATATCGTCCGTACCGTAGCCCGATTTGACCAGAAAGTCATAATAATCGTTGGCTCCTTCAGCCGTATCGAATACCCTATCGATACGTTCCTTTTTAAATGTAAATTCTTCCATGTTCTTTGTTTTAGATTTATATCATCGGATAATACACATTATTCCATCGGATTGTTGCCGCCATCACAGTTCCTATTAACTGTATACCGATAATCCAAAGAACGAACGCATTGACTAAATTCAAAGTCAAGGTTTTTAGGCTACGGCAATTGCAAGGATGTAGGCTATAATCCTTATAAGGGGGACCGTTGAGGATACACTTGTTGCCGAATATGGTCTGGTCACCCATGCAATTCACGTCGTTCAAATTTGAAAAACATTTAGGGCCTGAATGATTTCTATACGGTTAAAAGCACAAAATATAGCGCTATTGTAAAATGCGGAGCAATTGAGTTAAAAGTATACTATATAATGTCGTCGCTTTACTTTTATTTGTCGTACTATGAACAATAAAAAATGGAACATGTATCGAAAGACCTTTTATGCTCGCTAGGTAGTACACCTCTTGTACGGCTGTCAAGGATGTTCCCCCCGGGCCAAAAGGTATATGCCAAATTGGAAAGTGCCAATCCGGGCGGTAGCATGAAGGACAGGTCGGCGACCCTGATGGTCACCGAACTTCTTCGAACCGGAAAGATAAAACCGGGAGGGACCATTATCGAATCGAGCTCCGGCAATATGGCCATAGGCCTCGCCCAGGCCTGTCTATTCCATGGCCTGAAATTGATAGTGGTCGTAGACCCAAAACTGAATCCCCATACGAAAAAACTTCTTCTGGCCTACGGAGCACGTTTGGAGTATGTTGGGATACCCTTTGCCGAAGGGGGATTTCTGGCCGCAAGATTGCACCTTGTCAATGAACTTCTGGAACTGTTACCAGGTAGTGTATGGTCGAACCAATACGGCAATCCGAATAATCCGGCAGCGTACCACACCCTTATGGAGGAAGTAAGGTTATCATTGGATTCGGACTTGGATTATCTATTCTTGGCGACAAGTACCTGTGGGAGCCTTATGGGCTGTGCCGATTACATCGCGGAAAATGGTCTGGGCACAAAATTGATCGCCGTGGACGCCGAAGGCAGTGTCCTTTTCGGCGGTAGCGAATCGAAACGATGGATTCCCGGTCATGGGTCGGGAGTCCCGTCGAACTTCCTCGATAGGGATAAAATATTCGACGTCGTCCATGTAAATGATGCCGACTGTATTCTCGGATGTCGGGACCTACTGCAAAAAGAGGCCATTATGGGCGGTGGCTCGACAGGCGCGCTTATCGCCGCTTACCAAAAATATTCGGACAGCATGCTAGATGGAGCGGTCTCCGTACTGATCTTTGCGGATAGGGGAGAGCGCTACCTGGATACTGTATACAGTGATGATTGGGTAAGCGAACATATCGATATTAGTTCGGCCTATGGACATAACGACACTACCCACAGATCCGAAAAAAAACAAATTCTTTTGAATGAAACCGTTTAGGATAGCCATCATCGGTTTGGGGCCAAAAGGCCTGTATGCCCTGGAACGTTTGGTGGTGGAGATGACAAAACTTCCGGCAACTCCGCTGATGGAGCTCCATCTTTTCGAACGCAGCGGCCGCTTCGGCAGCGGTACGGTCTACAATCCGGATCAGCCCGGATACCTTATAATGAACTATCCGAACCATAAAATCGATGTCCGGTACGGAACGGAGCATTCCAGTACTATCCCCGACCTAAAAAATCTTCTCGTATGGTCCATATCCAATGGATGTCGGGAAGCCCTATCGGAGAACGCCTTCTCTCCTAGAAGGACCGTTGGTAAATACCTTGCGGGTTCGTTCAAAACCGTTGTAGATGCCGCACCGGACAATTTGCAGATATATTGTCACCATGCCACCGTAACCGGTATCCTTGAAACGGATGGTGCATTGGGAATCGGGTCTACGGACCACGATGGGAAACGGGACGAAATTCTTGTAGACCGTGTTATGTTAACCTCCGGTCACTGTAGCTGGAAGGGCAAACTTGAAACGGAGCATGACCCTTCCGGTGACAATCCTTCCCCCGACGTCCCGTTCGTATATCCGCTACAAAAAAAACTTGCCCGGATACGGCCCACGGATAATGTGGCCATTAAGGGACTGGGGCTGACATTTATCGACACGGTCCTGGCCCTCACGGAAGGTCGGGGCGGTCGTTTTGAACGCGCGAATAGTAAAAAATTAATTTACCTACCTTCCAATCGGGAACCGGTGGGCATCCTTGGATTTTCCAGAAGCGGGCTGCCAATGGTACCGAGGAGCGGCGAGGAGGGAAAGGACGACTACCGGCCACGGTATTTTGATTATGGAACCCTCATGGATGGAATCGCGGCGGGCAAAAGGCCGAATTTTATCGAACACGTCCTACCGCTTCTTGTTCGGGAAACTACCTACCGCTACTACAAAACTCTCTTCGCCGGCTATAACATGGAAATCTATACGGGAGAAGACTACTCTATTTTCCAAAACCAAACGGAGCGGTTCCATACGGAACATCCCCATATGGAAAGGTTCGATTTTGGAAACCTGTTCCGACCCGTATCCCATAGCGATCCTTCGGTAGAACTCGAACCTTTGGCCTACCTGCAATATTTGTTGGGCGAGGCGGGGGCAGGCTCCCTAAAGAGTCCGTTCATGGCCGCCGCCCTAACTTGGGGTAAGATCAGCGATATCTTCTGTAGCGTATATAATTTCGGGGGGATGACCCCGGAATCCCATTGGCTTTTCGATAACAGGTACCGCTCGAGGATGAACCGAATTTCATATGGGCCGCCCTTATCAAATATGGAAAAAATGGTGGCACTGATGGAAGCCGGGCTATTGAACATGGACTATTCCAAAAATCCGGAAATTAGGAAAAGTCCGAACGGATGGAAAATAAAGGTCATGGGCCGGAAGGCCATGGCAGTGGATTTTTTGGTCGATGCTCGGATACCCACGAATAGGTCTGTTGAGAACTGGTCCCCATTGCTGCGCAGTATGAAGGCAGATGGCTTGGTGCGCGAATTTATGATTCGCGGTACGTCGAGCTATAGAAGCGCATGTCCGGAAATCGAGAAATCAGGAAACGTCGTACGGGCCGATGGATCGGTTAGCGAGAACATAACACTTTACGGTACCCCCACTGAGGGAATGACCTTCGACAATGATACCCTGTCAAGGAAACGGAACGATTTTGCGGCGGCCTGGGCACTGGGCTGTATCGAGGCGTCACTAACAAAACATATGATACCAAAATGAAAATGATCAATAATCGAATAGCTTCCAACAAAGGGGAGTTCCCCTTGGCCCCCATAACATCCGAATGGATGGAGGAAGTCCTTTCCCACCCTAATTTGGTCGGCAAGCTAATGGCGGACCACGGGTCCCCGATCAACCTTCACCATATCGGTTCGTTCGAAAAGAATATCAAGACATATAATGCACTCTTTAAAAAATCCGGTATCGACGGCAAGGTATATTTTGCAAGGAAGGCCAATAAGTCCAAGGCATTGGTAAGGTCAGCGCTAAAAATGGGGATAGGTATCGATACAGCAAGCCAGAAAGAATTGGAGCAGGCTGTCCTCCTAGGCGGCGCGCCCGATAACATCGTCCTTACGGCAGCGGTCAAGACCCCCTTAATGGTCCAGTTTGCGATTACGAACCAAATCCCAATAATAATTGATAATAGGGACGAATTGGATTATGTAGAGTGTATTTCACGAAAATTGAAAAGGAAAGCTCCTATCGGGCTCCGCATTAGTGGCTTTATCCATCAGGGCCGAAAGCTCTACAGCCGTTTCGGGTTTGATATCGAAAACGATTCCGGATTCTTAAAGGAACGTTTTTCTGGGCCGTCAAATTTCGAAGGTTTGGAACTCAAGGGCCTACATTTTCATCTGGACGGCTATTCGATACCGGAACGTACAACAGTAGTATTCCAATGTTTGGAACTTATTGAATATTTTGCGGAGCGGGGCAGGAAACTCGATTTCTTGGATATCGGTGGAGGGATATTAATGAATTATCTTCGTTCAGGATCACAGTGGGAAAATTTCCAAAAGGCCCTGCAAAGGGCGGTGGCAGGCGAATCGGACCCCATTACCTTCGGGAACATCGGCCTTGGATTCAGAAAGTCGGACAACGGGAACGGACTGGCCGGAAGATTGGGCACCTATCCCTATTACAACGAGATTCATGGAGCCACTTTTCTCGAACGGATACTCGAAAGTCGAAATTCCAACAACGAATCTATTTCTGAAATTTTGATGGGAACGGGCATCCAGTTGCGTATTGAACCGGGTCGCTCTTTGCTCGATCAGGTCGGTATTACCATAGCGAGGGTGGTTCACCGCAAGCGGGATTCCCGTAACGATTGGCTCATAGGCCTTGAGATGAACATGAGCCAACTACGAAGTTCCAGTGCGGATTATTTGGTGGATCCTTTCGTTATCTATCATAACCCTCCCGAGAGCCATGATGGCATCGAACTTTACTTTACGGGTGCCTACTGCCTGGAACAGGACGTTATTCTAAAACGGAAGCTGACCTTCCCCGGTTTGCCCCAAATCGGGGATTTCGTTGTTTTCATCAATACCGGGGGTTACATGATGCACTTTTACGAGACCGAGGCCCATCTTTTCGACCTCTCGGCAAATCTTGTCATCAGTGGCAACGCTCCCTATACTATGGCGGATATAGTTCCGGACGACTCGATTTTATCGGGGACAATGCATAAAGGTGATGATTGAGATCATAGGCATGGTTTTTGGATTTGTTGCGATCATGGTATCGATACCTGCCTTGGTCAAAATGGTCCGCCAAAGAAGTAACTATAATATTTCGATATCTCCATACGCCCTAAATTTCGCACTAATGGTGTTTTACACCGAGTACGGCATTCAGATCATTCACCCCTCACTAGTAACCGTTTGCGGGCTCTCCTCTATTTTAAACGGTTTGCTCGTCTATCTATTTATCCGTTATGGTCTTAGAACATGAACGGTATCCGATTGTCTAAAGATCCTCGTGACAAACATTCATATGCTTTTTATATTCAAGGAGGACCGGACTTCTTTTTGACAAAAGTCGAACGTAAATCGGTTCCACAATTGGAAATATTTAAATTTTTAAGGACCTCGGCTTGTTGAATTTGTTGACTGTTACAGCACTTAGGATTCCTCGTTGCCTAAAAATCCTCGGAAAGTGCATCATCGATAAAATAGAATATCCGAAGGGCTTTGAGCATCTCATGATACTGTGTATCCAACACCACATGGATTGACAAACAATTTTGTAGGTGTGGCAGGAGCTGACGATATTCATGAACTGCCATTATATGGTGGGTCATCGAATGTTCCAGAATTTCCACATCGCCCATCCGTTCATTGACATCCCGAACTGTATAGGATTCCCCCAAGAGGGGTAGGCGAACCGATGTGTTATGACAACTCGGAAGGTGTTCGGAAGAACTGATTATCAAATTTTCGAGGGCATCCGCGTATTTCAATTTAAGTAGCGCTTGCTCATAAAGAAAAATGGACAGGTCTCGATAGCGGCCCATTTTTCCAAAACGGACAAACAGTTTATGACCGTTTTTGTGAATTCTCCAAAGTGATATCAATTTCTCCATAACGAACAAACCTATTTTCAAAAGAGCTGATACGGCTAAATCGAGATTACCGATAATCCAATTCGATTCCTATTAAAAAGTTGATTTTAAATTTGATTCCAGATATAGTGCATACTCCCATTCTATGAATACCCTATCAATGATATACCGTTCTACACTTGGTCATAAGGTCTGTCCCATCAACCATGTTTTAGGCCAAGTCCTTATTATATAGGGTTATACCGCGATTTTCTTGGCTCGTTCCATTCTATCCCAATAGCGGTGTTTGGCCACTGCCGCTATAAATTCTGCTGGTTTACCGTTCTTAAAAATCGCACCGTCATCGGTCATATCCGAAAAGGCACTGGCCTCAAGAAGCATTTCCGCCTCACCATCGATAGCGATCGCTTTACAATGCTTAAAAGCTTCGTTCAGAAATTTGATGAACTTGGCCGTTTCCAAAAGCGACTGAACGGATTTTTCACCACCGGGAACATAGACCGCATCGAAAAGCACACTTTCCGTGGTAGCTATGGCCGCATCCACTTTATGTTCCTCACCGGTATCGCAGGTCAACGTCCCCCCACGGGGTGCTACCAGTTTCACCATGGCATTCTCTTTTTCCAGGTCTTCTTTCATTTTTTTAAAGGCCTTTGAATCGAAGCCATCCGCGACCAAAAACGCGATCTGGCGCGTAGCGATCGTTTCGAATTTTGTATTCTCTTGGCTAAGGGCAGGAGCCTTGTCCAAATAGTTCCTCTTCTTAACGGGCTCATTGGTTTCCTTCCCTGCATCCGCACCGACCGCACGGTTTATCGGTAACTCTATGTCCTTTGGCACATCCAGCCCGATATTGTCCGCGACCTGCTTTGCCAGTTCCTTATCGATCTGTGCTATAAACCAAAGCATTCGTTCTTTGATGGGTTCAACATCGCATTTCCCGAGTTCAAAGGAATAGGCATCCATTACATGTTGCCGTTCCCATTTTGCCAAGCTTCGGTAGAAAAGGGCCGGCTGTGAGAAGTGGTCGTTGAAGCTATCGCTCCTGGACCTTATCTTTTCCGCATCGATTCGTTCCCGGTAGGACTCGAAGCCACCATCTTCGACCGATGAGAGGTACGGACAACCACCACCCAACGTATTGGGAAAATAGGCGGTCCTACCTTTGGGTATTTCCATCTGCATGTGTCCATCGCGTTGATTGGTATGCACTTCACCTAAGGGCCGGTTTATCGGTAGTTGATGAAAATTCGGACTGCCTAATCTCGAGAGTTGCGTATCCCTGTAGGAGAAAAGTCGGCCCTGCAGGAGCGGATCGTTGGTAAAATCCAATCCAGGAACGATATTACCGGGAAGGAAGGCGACCTGCTCGGTCTCCGCAAAGAAATTATCGGGGTTGCGGTCAAGGACCATCCTACCGATAATCTTTACGGGAACCATTTCTTCGGGAACCAGTTTGGTAGCGTCCAATAGGTCGAAATCGAATTTGTGCTCGTCCTTCTCCGGAATAATCTGTAGTCCTAGTTCCCATTCCGGAAACTGGCCCGCCTCAATGGCATCCCAGAGGTCCCTTCGATGGAAATCGGAATCGGCCCCACTTATCTTGACCGCCTCGTCCCAGGTTACCGAATGCACCCCAAGTTTTGGCTTCCAATGGAATTTCACGAAATGGGCCTCCCCCTTATCGTTGACAAGTCGGAAGGTATGTATCCCGAAACCTTCCATCATCCGAAGACTTCTCGGGATTCCCCGGTCGCTCATGACCCAAATATGGTTATGCAGGGTTTCCGTTGTCAGGGACACAAAATCGTAGAACGTATCATGCGCGGATGCCGCCTGGGGAATTTCATTGTTGGGCTCAGGCTTTACGGAATGGATCAGGTCAGGGAATTTCATGGCGTCCTGTATGAAAAAAATTGGCATATTGTTTCCGACAAGGTCCCAGGTACCCTCTTCCGTGTAGAACTTTACGGCGAAACCCCGGACATCCCGAGCGAGGTCCGTGGAGCCCTTCGAACCGGCCACCGTGGAAAACCTAGCGAAAACAGGAGTTTTTCGGGAGGTGTCTGTAAAGATACCGGCTTTTGAGTATTCGGAAATGCTCTCATACAGTTCAAAATACCCGTGGGCGGCACTACCCCTTGCATGTACGATTCGCTCTGGAATCCTTTCGTGATCAAAACTGTGGATTTTCTCGCGCAGCATGAAATCCTCCAACAACGTCGGTCCGCGATCGCCCGCTTTTAGGGAATTGTTGGTGTCATTGACCTTTAGACCTTGCCGAGTGGTCAGGGTCATGTCCTCGGAATCCGTATAAAAATTGTCGAGTTGGTTCTTTTTATTGTCCTTTTGCTGATTCCCATCTTGTTTTCTTGCCATAATATTTTAAGTTTGATAATTGAATATTTCACGTTCGAAAAAAAATGTTTTCCCGTTTATTGAAGGTAGCTTATCAAGAACTAGCTCTATAACCGTAAAGGACCAATGATTAACACAATTGCTTTAAGAATAGTGGACCATGGAAGAGAGACTACCAAAATCGATATTTAGATCTGGGACCTTGGCGATACCCAAAACCATAAGCCCGTACGTTTCGATGTCAAGTCCGAATGATTTAACCTGCAATATATAGAAAAGTCGTTATGAAGAACATTATAAGGGCCCTCCTCTCGGGGTGGGCCGCTAAGAAAATCGGTGGGGGAAAGTGTGGTTGTATCGGAGTTATTATCATCTTCTTTATAATCTACTGGCTTTCCGGCTATTTATTCAACTGAAGTTGGCCATGACGCTAATTGTTCTCCATAGCTCCATAGTAGGCTATTGTTTATTGCATATGCGGACCTTCTATTGTTTGGCGTATTCGGTTCTGATTTGTGCCTGATCGTAGAACAGGACAATGTGACCGTACTGACTGCTTTTCTGAACTTCAATATACAGTACTCGGTCAATTACCCTAATCCTATCCAAATTCGGAAGCATTCCAGAGATTACAATTTGATTCTTTTCTGCAGGAATAAAATAGACCTGAAGATTGTTGGGATAAATAGCGGCATCAAAACCCTCTTTTAATGGCAATGTTACTTTTTGCGCGCTCAGTGTCGTTGTACCGAACAGAAATAAGGCAAGCATTACCGGTCGTGCCAACATAAAGTTAAAATTTATCATTTGGGGAATTTTCGGTCAGCTGAGAACGAAATTGCGAAGCGTAATATTATATACAATTCGATGAGCGACAGTTCAATCCGACTTTTTCGATGTAAGTCGTGTTAGTCCGTAGCTTTTAGAAAGTAGCTGCGCATCTTGATTTGTGCCGCATCGATAGCGGTCTTAAGTGATTTATTGTCATCGAAGGTTGCGCTATCCAGAATACGGTATTCGAAATCCAATTGAAAGCTATCGGTCTCGAACGGCCAAGGCTCGACGGTAAGATTACCTTCCCCTGTCCGGCAGATAAAGAATTGCTCGCCGTTTATCGTTTTGTTCACCTCCAACTTTCTTCCGACCTCTGGAACTTTATCCTGACAAAGGATAAGCGAACAACGATCGCTAAAGAGCATCATATCGTATACATGGCCGGCCTCTTTTTTTGTCAGTCCATAGAGCTTACGTTGCGATTTTCGTAGCGATTCAATTTCATCAAGTAGTTCTCTCATAGGAGCATAGGATTCGGCAAGTGTTGCGTATAGAAATTCTAAATGCCTACCCGTCAAATATGCAATCATCTGCGATTTTTGCATAGAATTCGAATACACACGTCTTGCATGTTCCAGCGTTTCTGAATCGGAGCCCCCTTCCATGGTGAAATCCTTTGGGGTACCGTTTTCGGTCAGATAGTTCTTTTCCTCGAAATCCAGTAAATGGTCGTCATGTTCGATAATTCCGGTAAGTACATCCACCCAATGTTCGGGCATCCACCTGGATTTCAGTTGTGACGCTATCTTTCCCGCCAACAGTCCATGGGCATAATGGGAGACGATCTCCCACCCGGATTCGCAATGTTTTACAATCATGTGATCAATTTTTTTTTATTAAGGTTACTCTTTGTCCATTTTCATGAGTATTAAGGCTATGCCAATACAGCTAAAAACAATATAGTTTCCATATAGGTGAAGCCAGGACCACTCGGTGGCCCATTTTAGCGAGTGGACTATTATGGCCACAAGCGTAAGGAAAAATACCCATATTCCATACTTTTGTTTCTGTTGTCTCATAATGTTGTTCAAGAATAGCGATTAATCGAA
>ENA-ORXM01001402-ORXM01001402.1-marine-metagenome-genome-assembly--contig:-NODE-1402-length-33999-cov-50.074642_pt1 | contig 33999 bp, 33 predicted proteins | sample MGYA00237867_ERZ511480 | MGnify/ENA primary metagenome ERZ511480 (study PRJEB26309, sample SAMN06266103) | marine metagenome | isolation source: Algal blade | place: United Kingdom:Sidmouth, United... | reverse complement strand
ATTTTATTTTATACCAGTCTTTAGTTATTCTGACGGCATATTATAAGGCCGAGCAAGGAATGTATTCTTCGCGATGAATACGTAATGGCTTAATTCTGCAGAGGCCACACATTAGAGCACCTACAGCAACATGGTATATTCGTATACTTTTCTGGGACGAACTACCAAAACGTATAGAAGTAATTCATGCAACTTATAAGTTTGTTTTCTACAACTTCTAATTCTTTAATGAGGAGTCCGTTCGCATCGTAGATAGAAATTTTTCTGCTGAATAAACCGTTTAAATAATCCTCAGACGAAAAAGTTTCTTTACGAATCAGTACGTTTGAAATGAAATATTTTATCTCCTCCCATTTACCTATAGTATTGGCTTTTTGGATAACAGTATCTCCTCTTTTTTCATAAGAATAGTTTATGTTAGAGCAATTAGATAATATTGAATCAACACAATGCTCTTCCTGACTAACCCGGCCATAATTATCATATGTATACTTTGTAAACAGTGCAAGAAGTTTAGCCTCAGAATACTTTGTAAATAATTCTTCTTTTAATAAATTCATTTCAATAGAATAATAGCTAACCTTTTCTAAAATATTTGAACTTTGAGATACCCTTATACCCTCAGATGTAACAGTAGTATCTCCCTTTACATAAATAATATCAAGCGTTTCGCTTTCTTCATGTTCATAACAAATACCGCCAATATATGAATCTACAAATGAACTATCATTTCTATGGTAATGTTTAAATGTTCTAGCAAACGGATTGGCCAATAAATACTCATTTGGAATTTGCTTTCCTCTTTTAGTATTTTTTATCGTGCGCATATATTTATGCCAATCTGTAATCATACTTTCATCATAAATATACTCCCTAGCTAAAATAAGGCTATCATAATATTCATAGTTCAACTCTTTCAATATACTACCTTCTGTAGCAAATTGAATTTTCGATATTAGTTCCCCTTTTATAGTATATCTTGAAAGGTTAGTTATACGATTGCAATTCAAAGAGTCCCTGCTGATGACGGATTTAACTTTTATTAGTTCTTGGTGACTGTCCATGAGAAAATCAAAATATGTATCTCGACACTTGTTCTGACAAAATGCTTGTAAACTTAAAATGCTAAATATTACAATGCAAATTCTATTTTTACTTAACATAGATTAGCTTAAATTAAAAGTCACGAAAATATTTTAACATCCCATTTTCGTTAGTATACTGAATCCCATTAAAAATTAAATTACTTCGAAGTACACCATGTTTCAAAGGTATAGAAATACCTTCTGAACTTGGGAAAGTCTGACCATTTATAATATTTACAGGATATGGATTAATTTCTCTTCCCGGATTCAAGGGCATGGCGTTAGTAATAATTTTTATCTTTTTATTGGTACCTACGAAAAAATCAATCCCTTTCATTCCTCTACCAAATGTTGACTTTCGAATGCCTATTATTCTAGGCGTCTTTAATTTATCATTTCTAAAGTTGCCGTTATTAACTTTATAAGCAATTCCATTTGCGTTCACTTTTGGATTGCTTGAATGCTTGATCCGATAGTAGCCTATCCTTTTAGCTGAAAGAATTGTTTGTATTTTATCGTTATCATTTAATCTATTCCATAATGGTAAATGCTGTTTTCCATCATGAGTAGTAAACGGAGCTTTGTTTCTAGATGTTATGAATTTCAAATTATTTTTAGAATCCACCATGTAGAATACATCTAATAATTCCGTATTTCTTACGATTCCAAGTGGCTGACCATCGGGCGCTACTATATAATTATCTGGACTAGCGTCAGCAGAATATCCTTTTGCATCAATCTGCGCACCATTGGCTTTCAATGCATCCCTTCGTTTTAGTTGTTCCCCTCTTTTTTTCTGCGCTAGCTCGTTTTGTATCTTATTCCAACGAGATAATGAACGCGCCTCTGCCCTTGACTGTATCGAGGCTGTATTGCACTGATCTGCGCCTCCGAATCGCCTATCGGCGGACTCGGAAAAGAAAAACTAGAAAATTATACATCGTCAATTTGGATTTTAAGAAAGAATGCGGAAAAGAACAATCCCTGACAAGAAAAAAATACTTTCATTTTTTCTTGTTTAACTCATAGAATACGTTGTGACAGTCACTAACGTTCTTGCCCAAAGGCGATTTTAGCAAAGGAGACCTTTGCTATCCCTACTTTCAATATTCACTTCGTTCATTTTCAATAAAGTATTATTCAAAATCCTCATTGGAAATAACCATTTCCAATAAATCATTTATTGTAATGTCCTTAAAATCATGTTTCTTCTTTTTTTTATTGAAAGAAAAAATGTTGGAAATATTTAAGGGGTCAAACCCTTCTGAGTTAAAAGTATTTGACAAGTCTAATCGCGAAATATCAATATTATATGCATTCTTAAACTCCTCAAAGAAGTCAAAAGCATCATCTCCATCTAATTTCAAATCTTTAGCAAGTCTAGTTTCCTCATTAATTTCATTTTTTAACCACCATGTCTTGCCAACGTGATTTTTTATAAATTTAATTAAATCTTCTAATATTTCTTCCTTGGTTTCTTTCACTATTTTATTATTCATTTTTAATATACAGTATTTCTAAATATTACTACCATAAAAAGACAATCAAATCATGCAATTAATCTATTAAGGACCGTTAGTAATTTTATTATACTCCTCCTGAGTATTATAAATAATCATGCCAGCATCATAAGCAAGAACTGCCCAACCGAATACAGGAATTGCACGACCGGCAAATCGTCCTAATACTTTGGTCATTGTCAATTTAATACCTCTACCTCCTAGAGCTTTTGGCGACCCTGTCAAAGTTGGTAATCTAAATGGCATTTTCTGTGGTAATTTTTTCGATAGATATTTAGAAGCTGGTGAACTCTTTTTTGTTCCTTCCGCAAGTCTTTTACCTTTACTACTTACAGGCACCCCGGAGATAGCGGCTCCAATTGCAACAAGGTCTTTTATCCCTAGTTGATCTGCGGTCTTATTAATAAGAATAGCAAGATAAAGTTGACTTGCTGAAAGCCCTCGCTCACCATCGTAAGAATAAGTAGGTTCTGTTGGGACAACTGGAAAAGTAACTGTATTAATATTCTCGTAATTAGCACTCGCCATTAAAGGACCATACCCCTTTGCATCAATCTGCGCTCCATTGGCTTTCAATGCATCCCTTCGTTTAAGTTGTTCCCCTCTTTTCTTCTGCGCTAGCTCGTTTTGTATCTTATTCCAACGAGATAATGAACGCGCCTCTGCCTTTGCCTGCATCGAAAGGACTATTCTATTATCCTACCATAATCTTTAATATATTTATTGTATGTATTATGGCTAACAATACTACCGATACTGGATTGATAAAACCCATTTGAATCTAAAGCTGAAATGGTTTCGAATGTCAATTCACACAAAACATGATCCATAAGCAATTCAGTGTTTTTCTTAAAATACCAACATTCGCCCCTTAATTCTTCTAATCTCTGTTCAAAGAATCTCTTTTCAATTTTACTACCGTCATCTAATTCAATATATTTCATAATCTTATCGTTTTAGGAAATATTTCTGGTGATTCCAATATTGTCCGTTTGGATTCCGACCATTTCTTCCAGATGGCCAACCTCGAGTATTAATATCGATATGAGGAGCACCATGTCCTGGTTCATCATGTATTGTAAAAGACCTTTTCTTTCCATCAAAGAAAGATATCTTAAACGGAGTACTATACCTAGGTTTTCCATATTTTCTTTCTAAAACTTTAGTAGCTTGTTTCTGTGTCAAACTTCCGAAAAGTTTATGAGGTGTCATAAGACCGGCATTACGCTTGAAACCTATGCTAGAAGTAATCGGTTTTCTTATTGCAGCAATTGCTACAATATCGGGTGTAATATAACCTATATTATAAGTCCAGTTATCTAAAGACCAATCCGGCATCGATTTTAATTTGTGTGTTATTCTATTTCCCCTGTCAATTAATGCTTTAGTATCTTCAATTGGGTGAGCAATAAAACCATTTGTACCAATATATACTGGATTGAAAACATTAATGCCATTAAGCATATCTCCCTTCATACGCATCATATTACTTAATGTCCCCATCATGAGGTCATGAGCTCTATCTTTCAGTCCATTATAAAACCCCTTCCCTTCAATCTGCGCTCCATTGGCTTTCAATGCATCCCTTCGTTTTAGTTGTTCCCCTCTTTTTTTCTGCGCTAGCTCTTTTTGTATCTTATTCCAACGAGATAATGAACGCGCCTCTGCCCTTGCCTGCATCGAGGCTGTATTGCTTTGATCTGCGCCTCCGCCGCCGCCGCGACCGAAGCCTCTAAGGAAACCATTTACCGGCTATTCGAGTTCTTCGCCCCAAAATAGCTGTTTGAGATATTGCCCCGCAGCGGCGGGGTGTTATCTCGTACGCTTAATAACGTGGATTTCAAAATCCACCTGCTGTTAAGCAGACTAGCCAATAACAGTTTGTACCAATACACATTATAGCCAGTTCGTCACGCTATGGCGTGACGAGCAAGTCAGATCCCGAAGTTTCGGGATTGCATTATCTTTGGTTCGACATGACTTTGCTAAAGCAAAAACATGTCGAACAGCGGAGGTGACGAATTTGGTATAATAGCTTATCAAAAGTTACCAGTGCTGCCTTTTAGCAGACAGTCCGATAAACCCCCAACTGATTGCCCCATACATACAATGGTGTTATTATCTAGTCATGAACATATGTGCTTTTAAATTTCTGTTTAATAAAATTATACTCTATTAAAAAATAAAAATACTCATGACGAAGGTAAATCGCATGTTTGAACATTTCATGCTTGCTATTATGAAGTATATCTCTACTTTTTTTTGGCGTATTTTTTTCAATGTCAATACAGGTCCATATTTTTTGTAATTTTTTCTTATTTTTTTTTGAACATGCTAGAAGTATTGGATTGCCTATAGAAGTATCCAGACAGAAATAGTAAGAATAATACAAAAGATTATCCTCATTTATTTCATGACTACGCCTATCTGTTAAATGCATCGAAAAAGAACTATCCTTGAAACTCACATCTGTCAATTCAAGATAAACACTCTTTTTAAAAATTCCTTTAAGTCCCTTATATTTCAAATAGTCCTTACAAGTCTCCACAAGTTGTTTCTTAAAGATTGACGTACTATCGTTGAAAAGTTCATTGCAAATTTTTTCGTCTAGTTTACTAGTAAGATTAGTACTATATATTAAAGGAATAATAAATAAATATATTGTTTTCATAATTTTTACGGTTTTGGATATACTAGTCCTATAAAATTGCCTAATGGAATATGAATAATATCTCTATTCATAAATGGCGGCAAATATTTTCGTTCTCGCAGAGACTTCCGAATGGGTCTCTGCGTTTTGAGCTATACTAGTATTCATAACTTTCATTACTTAAATTTACGTCAAGCATTTTATACATCAATTTTATATCGGTTTTAGGTTATTCCGATTCTAATCATAACGTTGTTTTAAACCCATCTAATATTTATAATCGAGCCGACTTTAAATATTCATCAAGTGAAACTTCATTAATCCCAGGTTTGCTACTGGGTAGTACACTACAAGCGGAAATAGGCAAACACCCAGCTTTTGTCAAAAGAATTCGAATGGGAGGCAAGCTATCAACATATTCCGAAAAAATGAACATTCTTGTTCGAAACAAATCAAGGTTTATCTATTACTATTTATACTTAGGAATGAGTATTGGAAAAAAGTGGTAACTTATTGAATTCAAATTATAGTTCAAAAAATATGCACTAGCTTTGAAACCCAGTTTCATGCCAAACGCTTACCGAAAATATATGTACCGCTGTTTGCAACTAGCCAAACTAGGCCAAGGCAAGACTAAGTCAAACCCTATGGTGGGAGCTGTTTTAGTTTATAACAACATGATAATTGGTGAAGGATATCACGAAAAATTTGGTGAGGCACATGCTGAAGTAAATTGTTTGAACAATGTTATTGCAGCTAATAAAGAAAAAATCCCTTTGTCAACATTGTATGTCAACCTAGAACCTTGTCATCATTTCGGAAAAACACCGCCTTGCACACAAGCAATTTATAAGGCGAAAATTCCCAAAGTCGTTATAGGAACTATTGATAATAATCCACTTGTAGAAAATAAAGGAATTCAATTTTTAGCGGAAAATAATATAGAAGTAATTACCGGAGTATGCGAAGAAGAATGCTGGCGACTGAACAAAGTTTTTTTTACTAATCATAAATACAAACGTCCGTTTATAAAACTAAAATGGGCAGAAAGTGCCAATGGCTATATGGGTTCTGAAAAGAATAAAATAGCGATTAGTAGTGAAGCAAGTAATATAATCAGTCATAAATACCGTACTGTGGTAGACGGAATCCTAGTTGGGTATCAAACAGCACGTATTGACCAACCCTCCTTAAACGCCAGGCACTGGAAAGGAAAACAGCCTGCGCGGATTTTTATTGATTGGAACCTCAACTTATCAGAAGCAATCGTTTCTAAAAAGGGTGTTAGAAACATCGTTTTGTGTTTAGTGAAAAAGAAATCAACCAGTACAACCGAATTTATTCAAGTAGAAAAGAATCTAAATTCTATTCTCGAAGCTCTTTATGTCAACAATATTTATAGTCTTCTCGTAGAAGGCGGAGCAAAAACACATCAAAAATTCATTGACGCTGCGCTTTGGGATGAAGCAATTGTAATTAAAAATGATAAAGACATTCAAGGTTCCGTTCTTGCTCCAAGATTGAATAATGGCAGAATTATCAATGAAAGACATATAGACTCAGATACTATCTATCACCATAGCCATTCTGAATTTATTCTATGATTTTTATTCTGCTTTCTATCTTGTTCAACGCTTACATTGGAATTATTTTTAAATACTTCGGAAATTGGAAAATAAATATTTTCCCTGCCATAGTAATGAACTATTGGATTTGCGTTCTTGTAGGTTCTATTTCTCTCAGGGCTATTCCATTTTCAAAATCCAATTTTGAATCACCCTGGTTTCTTTACAGCGTGGGCATAGGTATTTTATTTATCAGTTTATTTTACTTAATGTCCGTTGCATCAGTTAAAATCGGCATCACCTTAACGCAAGCAGCCAATAAGATGTCACTGGCCATTCCTGTATTCTTTTCAATCTATTTATACAATGAACCATTCGGCGTTTTTAAAATCCTAGGTATTCTTAGCGCATTATTGGGTGTGTTTTTTATAACCCAAAGCGAAAAACAAGGAAGCCCAAAAACAAAAACCTATTGGTGGCTTCTGCCCGTACTTTTTATAGGAAGTGGAATGATAGACACGATAACCAAATACGTTGAAACTTCATTTATTAACTCAAATACTCTTTTAAACACTTACATTATACATTGCTTTGCAGCCGCAGCAACTTTTGGAACCATCGTTTTGCTCTTTCAAAAAAAATCGATTCAACAGATCAATGTAAAAACGGTGGGTGCTGGCTTGCTATTGGGAATTCCTAATTATTTTTCAATTTACTTTGTAATCAAATCCTTGCAATTAAAAAGTTTAGATAGCTCTGCTATTATACCCATCAACAATATTGGTATTTTAGTAGTGGTGACACTATACGGATTCGTAATTTTTCAGGAAAAACTTAGTATTAAAAACAAAATAGGAATCGGACTAGCCGCCGTCTCAATTCTTTTACTTTTAATAAGTACCTAAATGGACACATACCGAACAATCAGCAAACAAAGCGAAGCACTTTTCAAAGAAAAAGGCAGCAAATTTATTGCCTTCCTATATTCGGTGGAGTCAACCGAAGAAATTCAAGAATACTTGAATGAATGCAAACAAATTCATCCTAAAGCCACTCACCACTGCACGGCTTATAAGATTGGCACAAACGATATAGAAGAAAGAGCAAACGATGACGGGGAACCTTCTGGAAGCGCAGGAAAACCAATATTAGGACAAATCCATAGTTTTGATCTTACCAATATTTTGATCGTTGTAGTGCGCTATTATGGAGGTACAAAATTGGGCGTAGGTGGATTACAAACTGCTTATAAAACAGCGGCCAAACTCGCTATAGAAAGTAATAAAATAGAAGTCAAAAACATACCGTATTATTACACACTCAACTTCCCCTTTGATCAGCAAGGAAAAGTAGAACACCAAATAAAATTGTCTAACGGAGCTTTAATAGAAAAGAGTTTTACAACTACTTGTCTGTTTAAAATTAGAATTCCCAAAGCGAATTCAGAAGGCTTTGAAAGCCGAATAAATCAAGAACACACTATAGAAATTACTAAAGAAAACTAAGTAACTCCTTTACCATATTTTCCGAACCAATGAAAATTGGCACTCGTTGATGTAATTCGGTAGGGTTAATTTCTAAAATTGATTTCTCTCCGTCTGAACTAAGCCCTCCTGCATGCTCAACTAAAAACGACATTGGATTACATTCATATTGTAAGCGCAGTTTTCCTGTTTTATTGCTTACATCCGCCGGGTAGAAAAAGATTCCTCCTTTGATTAAAGTACGATGCATATCCGCTACCATACTACCAATATATCGGTGAGTATAGGCATCCTTTTCCTCATCATGCTTCAAACAATGGTTGAGATATTTCTTAAGACCCTCGTCATATTTATTAGTGTTTCCTTGATTGACAGAATAGATTTTTCCATCAACAGGCACCTTCATATCAGGATGAGACAAGCAAAATTCTCCAATAGAAGGGTCCAGTGTAAAACCATTCACTCCGCCTTTCGTACCATAAACTAACATTGTACTGCTGCCATAAATCACATAGCCAGCCGCCATTAATTTATTTCCTTTTTGTAAAAAATCCTGCTCTGTTACAGCCGTTCCCAATTCAGTTTCTCTACGATAAATAGCAAAAATCGTTCCTATACTTGCATTTACATCAATGTTAGAAGAGCCATCTAATGGGTCAAACAGCACAACATATTTTGCCTTTTTTGAATACTCGTCATCAAAGGCTACATAGTCATCATTTTCTTCCGAGGCAATCCCAGCACAATCTTCACTGCTTCGTAATACGCGTATCATGATATCATCGGCATAGACATCCAGTTTCATTTGTTCTTCACCTTGAACATTTTCCGTGCCGCGTGCACCTAAAATACCAACAAGCCCCGCTTTGTTCACTTTTTTATTAATCAGTTTACAAGCGATTCCAATATCTCTCAATATTCCAGAAAGTCCTCCAGTTGCTTTGGGAAACTGACGCGTTTGTTGGATGGTAAATTCATCTAAAGTTGTGATAGTGCTATAGGGCTTCATGGCCGCAAATATAGTGCAAAGAATTAATGCATTCTATCCCCACGCAAAGGAAGATGCTGCAATACTTTTTTTTCAGTATCCAGCCAAAATTGCCACCGCATTTTCACTTGGTTTTCGGGCAGGTAGTTTTTCGCCAAATCAAGAAATAATCTATAATGACCCGCCTCACTCACCATGAATTTGTGATAAAATGCTCGCATGCGCTGCTCTGCTAAACCTTCACTTAATATTCTAAATCGCTCACAACTTCTTGCTTCTATCAAAGCACAAATTAAAAGTCTGTCCACCAGTCGATCTTTCGGCGTACCGCCCTTCAATTTAAACTTGGACAAGGCATTTACGTATTCATCTTTTCGCTGAGCTTGTAACGCAATATTCCTCTTTTTCATCTCCGCCAACACCAGTCGAAAATGGCCCCACTCTTCTGATACAATAGGGGCCAATGCTTCTACCAACTCTGGTTTATCAGAATGAAGTTGGATCAATGAAATACAAACCAAAGCAGCCTTTTGCTCACAATATGCATGGTCATTTAAAATATCGTCCATGGATAGGGTAGCTAAATCAATCCATCGGGGGTCGGTGGGTAAGGTCAATCCTAAAATTGCATTTTCATTAGTTGCCATTTTATAAATTTATAGCAGAAATTTAGAAAGGAAAGGCTTTATCTTTATAAAATCGTTCGCTACTGTAAGTATATATTATTCTTTGCTTTGCTACACCTACTTATACCGTGTAAGGCACAGCAGAATGCTCCTAATTATTATTCTCAGAATTATAATTTAGAATCGGGTCTATCTCAAAGTGTAGTGACGGATATTCAAGAGGACAAACGCGGTTTTTTATGGTTCGGAACTTTTGATGGTCTCAATCGTTTTGACGGAAATGAATTTAAAATTTTTAGATTTGATCCTAACGATTCTGCTAGTATTCCCTCTTCTAAAATTGAATCCATTTTTTATGATGAAGATCATCACCTATGGTTACGAACACCCAATACTCTCTCTATTTTTAATATCGAAACTGGTCAAGTTAGTGCTACTAAAATTACTGAGAAATTTCAGTTCCAATCTGCGTGCTTGGATGGAGATGATAATATTTGGTCACTCAGCAAATTTGGTCAGCTAGTCAAAATGGATAGGAACGAATTTAATATTCTATTTACTAGCCGGGCCAAAATTGACCTTGAGCCAAAAGAAAAAATAATAAACTCTTTTTACCACAAAGGGCTCATTTATTTAATTGGGAAAAGTAGCAACTGTTATCAATACTCAATATCAGAAAAAAAATGGAGTGTATTCCGTTCAGAATTTGGCAGTAGTGGTGCTATTTTTATGAGTGCGGCCTTTGATCAAAAAGAGAAAATTTATATTGGCTCAATGGAAACTGACCTAATTGAATTTAACCTTTCATCGGAAGAATTTACAATAAGCGAAATTAACACACTTGGGGAGTTTATTATCGGGATTAATCAAGTCCGATTTGACAAAACAAAAAGAGAACTTCTAATCTCTTCGTATGGTCAAGGTTTTTTTACTTTTAATCCCACCACAAAAAGACTAGACCGATTTCATAAAGGCTCTTCACAAATTCCATTGACTTCTAATTATCCTCTTAGTATTTTTCGTGATAAAAATAATATCCTTTGGATAGGCTATGATGGTAAGGGCATTGACGTATTTGACCCAAATATCAAAAAGTTTAAACCGCTACTGAAAGAATCGCCCAAAGAGGAATATAATTTAAAGTTTGTAAGGAAAATTATTGAAGATGACGAAGGCCTACTCTGGTTTGGAACTGCAGGGAGCGGATTGGTATCTTATGATAGAAGTGTTGATTCATTTCAGTTTTATAACTCGGGAGCCCTTTTTCCAAATGCCGACAACTTTATCATTGAAATGGTCAAAGTAGAAAATCAAATTTGGCTTGGACTAAATGGTGGCACCATACAAATTTTTGATATTAATCAAAAACGAATCATCCAATCAATTCAAGCTCCTAAAAATTGGAATGAAATTGCGCAAAGTGGGATATGGTCTTTTTACTACCACAAAGCTAAAAATGAGGTATGGGTTGGCACTTCTACGGATGGTATTTTTAAGATAAATTCAAAAACTAAAGAAATAAAAAAATACTACTCTGAAATCAATCCTATTTACGGTGACAATCGCATTCGTTGTTTATACATGTCAAAAAATAATATTCTTCTAGCGGGCTCCATAAAAGGAATTTTACGATATAATAGAAAGTTGGATAAATTTGAAAGAGCATTTCCTAAGAAAGAAAAAGTAAAGAACAATGAGTATTCAATAAAATGTATTCATGAAGATAAGCAAGGACATTTTTGGGCTGGAACTGACGGTGCCGGTATTCTAGTTTTAGATGCTGATTATAATCTGGTTCGAACAATTGACAAATCGAACAATTTAAGTAACAATGTTATTTATGGAATTTTAAGTGATCGAAAAAATTCACTTTGGGTAAGTTCTAATCAAGGATTAAGTAACATCATTTACAAACAAAACCCAGACGAAGACTCTATTAGATTGACAATTTATAATTACGAGGCCACAAGCGGCTTACAAAGCAATGAATTTAACACGAACTCTTATCTAAAATTAAAAAATGGAATGCTTGCTTTTGGAGGAGTAAATGGAGTGAATATCTTTAACGGAAAAAAAATTAAACCCTCTACAAAAACACCCACTGTTGCCATTATCAAGTTCTCTGTTTTTAATAAAAATATTAATGAAAACAAACTGATTACCTACGTTGACAATCTTGATCTGAATTATAATCAAAATTCATTCTCACTTTACTACAATACACTAGGTTTCACCTTATCAGAAAAAGTAAATTATCGGTACCGCCTCGTGGGACTTGACGATAGCTGGATTGACGCAGATAAACGCACCTATGTTTCGTATACGAATTTAAGCCCTGGTGAATATGAGTTCCAAGTAAAAGCTTCTAATTACGACGGTTATTGGGGTGAAGAATACACTAGTATAAAAATTAATATTGCCTCCCCTTTCTACAAAAGCTGGTGGTTCATACTTGGTATTTTATTTTTCTCTTCCTTTATTATCTATAGTTTTTTACACGCACAAAACAAAGCTCGAAAAGCAAGAGAAGAACTAAAATTATCCTATGCCAAAGAAATTGCTGAAGTAGAAATGAAAGCGTTGCGTGCACAAATAAATCCACATTTCTTATTCAACTCGCTAAATTCAATAAACAATTTTATCCTTAAAAAAGAGAATAATAAAGCGAGAAAATATCTGGTGAAATTCTCCCAACTAGTTCGAAACATTTTGAACAATAGCACCACGCCCTATGTAAGTTTAAAAGAAGAATTAGATACTATAAACTTGTACGTTCAAATAGAAAGTATGCGATTTGATAATACATTTAGCTTTCAAACAGAAGTGGAAGAATCTCTTTTTATAAGTGAAATCAGCATTCCTTCACTTCTATTGCAGCCTTATATAGAAAATGCAATTTGGCATGGACTCCTACACAAAGAAGGTGAAAAAAAGATTTCAATTCGAATCAAAAAAATATCAAAAGAATTTATCTCCATCGAAATCGAAGATAATGGTGTGGGCAGGGAAGCTACTAGAAACAATCACAACCCAGACAAGCAAAAGTCTTATGGTATGCAACTAGGAGAAAACCGTGTCAAACTAATGAACTCAGAAAACCAAAGTAAAGGAGAAGTAGAAGTTATTGATTTACAAGATTCGAATCAAAAACCGAGTGGGACATTAATCCATATAAAACTACCTTTACGGAAACATACCAAACAGACATCAACTAAAACAACACAACTATGAGCCAATACAAAACTATTATCGTAGACGACGAAAAAAATTGTGTCGAAGTTCTTGAAATTCTAATTAATCAGGATCATCCTGATATGGAAATTGTTGCGACCTATACCAATTCCAAAGATGCACTTAGTTACTTACAGAATAATCAAGTTGACTTAGTATTTATGGATATTCAAATGCCCTATTTAACCGGTATTGAATTAATCCAATCCATTGATAAACCAAGCTTTCATGTCGTGTTCACAACTGCCTTTGATCATTTTGCTATTGAAGCTATTAAACTTTCTGCATTGGATTATCTTTTAAAACCGATTGATGAAGAGTTATTAGCCGCAACCTTGAATAAATTCCGAAAACTAAAGGACAGTAATATACAGATGAAATTGCAGCAATTGCTAAATCAAATGGAACAACAAAAATCACCTACCCATGATGAAAAAATAGCCATTTCGTTTCAGGATAAAATTTCATTTTACAAACCAGATGAGATAAGTTATTGTCAAAGCAATGATAATTATACCACTATATATTTGACCAATGGGCAGAAAGTAACCGCTTCAAAGACTATCAAACATTTTGAAGAAATGCTAGAACCACTAGGTTTCATACGTTCTCATCAATCGTATTTAGTGAACGCTACATTTATAAAAGAATTCAATAAAAAAGACGGAGGATTTATTATTCTGAACGACGATACTAGCATTCCAGTAAGTCGGCAACGAAAAGAAGATATTCTGCAGCATTTCAAAAAAATGTAATTAGGGCAAGCACCCACAAGAATTCCTTACTATTTAACTTCTATCATATTCATTGGTTTGACTTTATGCAAACATATTATCCTCCAAGCTTCTAAAGTCTACAGGAACTAATTTACTCACTCCAGCCTCTTGCATGGTAACTCCGTAAATAACATCTACCTGACTCATAGTTTGTTTGTTATGCGTCACGATTATAAACTGCGAATTATTAGAGAACTTTCGAATCATTTTCATGAATTTTCCAACATTCGCATCATCCAATGGAGCATCTACCTCATCAAGTACACAGAAAGGCGCTGGTTTAATTAAATATATCGCAAATAGAAATGCCGTCGACGTCAACGTTTTTTCACCCCCGGAAAGCTGTGTAATAGTCTTAGGGTTTTTACCTTTAGGCTGTGCATAAATTTCGATACCGGTTTCAGCAGGATCGTCAGGGTCTGTGAGTTTCATATCACATTGATCGTCTTCTGTAAACAAGGCTTTAAAGACTTGAATAAAATTGGTCCGTACAGCTTCAAAAGTATCTAAGAACTTTTGATTCGCACTATCCTCTACTTCTAAAATAGTTTGTAAAAGATTTTCTTTGGCTTGCAATAAATCAGAACGCTGCTCTTCAATAAAATCATATCGAGATTTCATTTCTTGATACGCTTCTACCGCCATGGGGTTCACTTCACCCAAATTAAAAATTCGTTTTTTTAATTTTTCAACTCGCTCAGTAAGAACTTCTAATGATTCTTCTGATTTTCGTTCCTCACTCAGAACAGAATCTAAATCTACTTTAAACTCGATATGCAGACGCTCTTTCATAGACGTCAGTTGCAACTTCATTTCATTCAATTTATCCTTTATAGAATTTAATAAAGTTTCAGACTGTTCTTTCTTACGTCTCTTTTTATTTAGCGTTGATTCAAACTCATTAAGTTCATTTCTAAAATTATAAAACTGTTGATCTAACTCATTGAGTTGTTTCTCATCCTTTTCTTTATTTTGCAATAATTCGTATAACCCTTGCTCTGTTCCCTTTAAAGACTCTTGCGTTTCTTCTAGCTGTTTACTCGTTTCCTTCTTTTGCTCTTCATAGGTAGTTATTTTTCGCTCGGTTTCTTCAAGCTGATGTTGAGTTAGTTTACGTTCATGTTCCAACTCGTTCAGTTTACTCTGCTGCTTCGTTAAAATAATATTTTGAGTATTATATTCTTCTTGAGTTCTATTATACTCCCCTTCGGCAACGTCAAACTTTTTCTTACTTGATTGTAACGAATCAAAGGCAAAATTTAATTGTTGTTTAGCTTCGTGAAAAGAACCTTTGGTCAAAGCTATTTTGCTATTCTTATCATCTATGCTTTTTTCAAGTTGAAGAATTCGGTCTTTTGCTTGTTCTTGCTGCGTTGTGTAATTATCAATTTCTTGCTTATACCGCGCAATTTCAATTTGTTTTTCATTGACTCGCTGATCAAGCTTTTTTATTTCTTCTTCATTCATGTCAGCGTTGAATCCTAAGATTTCTTGCTGTAAAGTATCCATGGCTTTTTTCAACCCACTTGCTGCTGTTTCTACCAGATTTATCTCATTACCAAGAGATTCTAGACGTTGCGTTCTACCAATTTTATTATTTTCAAACACCCCTTTAAACCCACCAACCAATGAGTGGTTTGTAGCATACAGCTCGCCATCATTTTTTAAATAAACTGTGCCAAATTCTGGCATGGCATGAATTTCATCTTTGATAAGCACATTTCCTAGCAAACTATTTAATAAATTCTGATATTTTGAGTCTGCCTGAATCGTTTTGATTACAGCTTTCTGATCATCGCTTACTTGATGATCTGCACCAATTTCTGATAATATAAAAAAACCAACCTTTCCTTTCTTATGTTCTTTCAACAAATCAACTGCTTTCATAGCTGCTGCACGATCATCTACCACATAGTAATTTAAATACTTATCTAAATAACTTTCAATACAACTAGCATGCTCTTCATTAACAGTAAATACATCGGAAAGCAAAGGTGCATCAATCCCCCATTCACTATTATTTTTTAAATATTTGATACTCTCAGGAAAGCCTTCCAGCTTTTCAACTAAATCGCTAATAAGTTGGTGTTCATTTTTCTTGGCGTCTAGTTTTCTATTTTCGTTCATCCAGGCATTGCGCTGGCTTTCTAATTTTTCTTGAGAGCTTAGTAAATTGTTTGCCGCTAACTCTCTTCTTTTTAACAGCTCCTCTAAATTACTTCGCTCAGTTTGCAATTCTTTTTCGGCAACTTCCAATTGCTGTTTCGCTCGATTGATCTGCTCAACTTTTTGTTTTTGGTCATTCGAAAGTTGTTCAATGCTTCTAGTATAATTGCTAATTTCACTTTCAGAAATTGCCATTAATTTTTCTGCATCAAATCCTTGAACCTGCAATTGTTGGTGCTCTGCCTGTTTTGCGTCAACTTCTTTTTTCCTCTCGTCGAAAATTTCTCTTTTTTGATCTAGCTGTTTACGTACAGTATCAATTTTTTCTTTAAACTCATCAAGCCCTTCTGTATGCTTGGTTGTATTCAGTTGATTCTCTTCTAAAGATTTTTTTAAATTCGCTATTTGAACATTGGCTTCCTCTACATTTTTTACAATGCTATCCGACAGTTGTGAAAGATGATCCATTCGTTGAAGTGATAAACTTTTATCACTTTCCTTACCGCGAATGTTATCCTTGAGCTCATTAAATTTTTTCTGAAGTTCTTGTAGGTTATTTTCTTTTTCTACTAAGGCTAACTTTCGTTTTTCTAGTTCAGCATTCTCTTGAGCAATAGAACCATCCAAGGCCAGTATACTGTCCACCTCTTCTTTTTGTTGCGTATTTAAGGTTTGATATGAAGAGTTAAAATCTTCGAGCGATGCTTTAGCAAACTCAACGCTCGCTTCTTTATAATCACTTTTAATCGTGAGATATTTCTCCGCCTTTTTTGCTTGATTTTCTAAAGTGCGAAGATTATTTTTAATTTCAAAAAGCAAATCCTCAATTCTATTTAAATCTTGCTCAGTAGCTTTTAGTTTATTCTGTGCTTCTTTTTTTCTTGTTTTGTATATAGAAATACCAGCGGCTTGTTCCAGCATTCTTCTACGGCTATTGTCCTTATCCTTAATTATCTCATCTACCATACCGAGCTCGATAATGGCGTAGCTGTCCGAACTAACCCCAGTGTCTAAGAATAAATTATTAATATCCTTCAACCTACAACTCACATCGTTCAATCGATATTCACTATCTCCGTTTTTATAAAATTTTCGACCAATGGTTACTGTGTTAAACTCTGTCGGCAATAAATTTTTAGTATTTTCAAAAGTAAGGGCCACCTCTGCCAAACCAGAGCCCGAACGTGCCTTCGAGCCATTAAAAATTAAATCCTGCAAAGACTGAGAACGAAGGTTTCTTATTTTATGCTCACCAATTACCCAACGAATTGCGTCCACAATATTAGATTTGCCGCAGCCATTGGGACCTACAATACCGGTGATTTGATTATCAAGGTTAACTACCGTTTTATCGGCAAAGCTTTTGAAGCCTTTTATATGAAGTTGTTTCAGTCGCACAGTTCTCTATATTTGCCGTGAAAATACTTCTTTGCTCCCATAAAATGAGGCAAAAATTATTGCAAAATAAAATCGTGCATAAGATGTGAGTAGCGGAGAAATTTGTTGATTGAATGTGCTTAAACTATGAATGTTGTAGATAATTCATCAAAAAGTCTGAATAACCTATTGGGCTTTTCTTAAAAACTTAAAATAATGTGAGTTGAGACTGAGAACCTTCTAACAACAACAATTTCTTTTTGACAGTTAAACCTCCTGCATAGCCAACCAAACTGCCATTAGAACCGACTACTCTATGACAAGGTATTAGGATAGAAAGTGCATTAGCACCATTGGCATTGGCTACAGCTCGAATGGCTGCGGGCTTTCCATACTTTATTGACAGTTTTTTATACGTAGTAGTTGTTCCATAAGGAATTTGACCTAACAAACTCCATAGTTCAATTTGAAAACTGCTGCCTGCTAAACCCAAAGGCAGATCGAACAGTTTTCGATCAGCATTAAAATATTCATTGAGCTGTGATTGAGCCGTTTCAATAAGGGGTGTTTTTTTTTCATTAAACTCTGCTTCATAAAAAGTCAAAATACGTTTATCAATTTTTTCTCTACTTTTTCTATTTTTCCAATCACAGAGACATAACTTATCGTCAATAGAACCTAAGACTAACATCCCATACGGTGACTTATAATATTGACGATGTATCTTGTTCAATGTAAGCTAAGGTAAGCCTCACCGATGAAGAAAACCCACCTTTTTTAAAGGTGGGCTTATTATTGTTTAAACTACAATCCTTTTATTGCTTCATAAATTTCACAAAGCCTGCTTCCCCAGTATCTACATCTTTATATCGCAAAATATAGGTTCCTTTGGCCAAACTGGCCGTTGATAATACAGTACGATTGTTGTTCTCACTTAACTCTGCAGTTTGGCTGTGCAACACTCTACCAGATAAATCTACTAACTCTAATTTTAAGAAATGCTCAGTAGAATTTTTATCCAAGTTGTAAACGCTTAATTACAACCTTGGAAAGTTGAATAATCAAAATTGACGTCAGAATAATAGTTACTCAGGATTAGATGGAGCCGCTGTAGCATCATCGCTGGTCGCTGCTGGCAACGGCACTTCATTTGAAGAAGCTTTTTGTGTTGCTCCACCACTCGCAGGGGCACTGGTAGCAGGCGCATTTCCTGCCTGTGCTGCGCCATTTCCTGTTGGTGCAGTATTGACAGGAGGAGCTTGAATCGGGGCGGTTGTGGCTTTAAGCGGCTTACCAGCTTCATTACCAGTAGCAGCAGAGTTTGTAGGTTTATCCATCAATACGAATGAAAGAAGAACAATACCAGCCAATGCAGCCATACTCCACCAGGTTACTTTTTCTACGCCCTCAGCGCTTTGTTTAGCTCCCATTACCTGGTTACCATATCCACCAAAAGATCCAGAAAGACCACCGCCCTTAGGATTTTGAATTAAAACAAAAAATGACAAGACAATACAAATCAGTATTATCGCTATTAATAGTATTACGCTCATATCTCTATTCTTTTAAAAGATGAAGTTCTTTTATTCGGCTTGCAAAATAAACTTTTTTTTCAGGATTAAGCAAACTTAATTTCTTATATAATTCTATTGCTTTTTCTGTCTTTCCTTGATTCACGTACAGCTCAGCTAAAGGCTCGGTGACTAAACCGTCACCAAATGATACCGATTTCATAGCTTTTTCAAAGATTTCATCAGGTACCACGTCCTCTTCATCGTCCATAGCCTCGGCTAATTTTTCCTTTTGCCATGCACTTCGAATAGCATCTTTTCCTTTTTTATCCTCTTCCTCGTTTTCTTTCTTTGATTTAAAATATTCCAACCAATCAGTAAAACTTAACATCACCATCAAATCTCCAGGATCTTCCTCTTGCTTGAATTCAGTAGTTTTAGTTTCAGTATCAACGTCGGGTTCTGAACTCGGGATAGGATTCTCCTCGGGCAAATCTTGAATCAATCGCAGAACATCTTCTTCAGATGAAGTATTTTTTGTTTCAAGGGACACTTTTAGTTCTTCCTCTTCAACATTTTTTTTCGAGTCAGTTCTGTTTTTCTCTGCGGTGATTTCTTCCTTGTCTTCAATGACCTTTTCAGATACTTTCTTTTTGCTTTGCTCCTCTTTAGTATCAATGTCTTCTTTCTTTGATTCTACACCCGTTTCCTTAGTAGTAGCTGAGCTAGGCACCGCCACTCTCATTTTTTTCTTAGCACTCTGTTCTTTCGCTTTTAACTTATGAGAAGTATCACGTCCCTCAATTTGAATATCTTGCGATTCAGTAGAAAATTTATGGCTAATTTTACCAAGACGCACAGAAAGATGCAACGGATTGTCAAAGTGAAGCAGTATTTTTTGAAGTTCTTTTTTACTTAATTTTTCAAGCTTTTTACAATGCAATAATTGAACAACCGAAGCATAAGGATACTCATCAGCACATTTCTTCAAATCAGCCAGCGGCTGGGCAGCCAAAAGTTCTGAATCAGTAATTACTTGAATAAAATTAGTGCGCTCCATTCGAGTTGCAAGATAAATCTTTTACCATAAAAAAGAAATTACTTTCAAATGAAAGCAAATAATTAGCAAAATCACAAAACTCCATTTTTTTAGGGAATTGACTTCAACTAAAACTTTTTAACCACTAAGCTTCCTGTAAAAAATCATTGAATTAACTTAGCTGAATTCCTAAAATAATACGTTCAAAATCTTTTCGTTTATTTCTGAGATTTTGAAACCTAAAAAATATAAAAATAATGGCAGTACAACTATTAGAAAACTACGCAGAAGGCAAATGGGTTGCAGGACAAGGAGAAGGCGAGACCTTATTTAATGCCTCAACGGGCGAAGCACTTTACAGTGCAAGTAGTAAAGGCTTAGACTTTGGTGGCATGGCGCACTACGCCCGCACCAAAGGTCGAGAAAAACTAAGTAAAATGGGATTCCATGATCGGGGCCTTATGTTGAAAAAATTAGCTTTGCATTTACAAGCTAAAAAAAGAGATTTTTACACGATTAGCTTTCAAACAGGTGCTACCAAAATAGACTCTTGGATTGATATAGAAGGCGGCATCGGAAATTTATTTACATATGCTAGTTTGCGGCGTCAGTTCCCTAATGAGCCATTTTATCTTGAAGGACAAATGGCTAATTTGTCCAAAGAAGGAACATTTATAGGACATCATATTATGACTCCGAAAGAAGGAGTGGCGATTCATATTAATGCGTTTAACTTCCCAGTATGGGGAATGCTAGAAAAAATTGCCGTGAATTTATTAGCTGGTGTGCCAGCTATTGTAAAGCCAGCCACTCCAACCGCATACTTAACCGAAGCCGTGGTAAAAGAAATTATAGCATCCGAGATTTTACCAGAGGGTAGCTTACAATTAATTTGCGGTAGCGGCCGAGGGATTATTGATATAGTTGAACTTGGCGATGTGGTTACTTTTACGGGCAGTGCTACTACGGGAAAAATGCTAGCCAGTAACCCGATTCTTTTAGAAAAAGGTGTTCCCTTTACTATGGAAGCCGATAGCTTAAATTGCTGTGTGCTTGGCGAGGATGTCACACCTGAGCACCCCGAGTTTGATATTTTTATAAAAGAAGTAGCTCGTGAAATCACGGTAAAAGCCGGACAAAAATGCACAGCCATTCGCAGAGTGATTGTACCAGCATCTCAAGTAGAAAATGTTAAAAATGCGCTAGGTACCCGTTTAGAAAAAAACATAATTGGAAACCCTACCAATGAAAATGTGCGCATGGGACCACTCGCCGGAACGAACCAACGAGCTGATGTATTAAAAGCCGTTGAGCAATTACAAGAAGAAAATGATATAATTTATGGAAGTATAAATGAGAGCTTTGATGTTCTCGACGGTGATTACGAAAAAGGTGCATTCTTGAAACCTGTCATCTTTTTCAATGATGCCCCATTCAAAAAAATGGCTTGTCATAATGTGGAGGCTTTTGGGCCCATCTCTACAGTAATGCCTTACGAAAATTTAGACGAAGCCATCGGCCTTGCTAAACTAGGAAAAGGCTCATTGGTAGGCAGCATTGTTACGGCAAACAATACAATTGCAAAAGATTTCTTGATGGGCAGTGCGAGTACGCACGGCCGTATTTTAATATTAAATAAAGACTGCGCTAAAGAAAGCACAGGCCACGGCTCGCCCCTGCCTTTACTGACCCATGGTGGTCCTGGTCGCGCCGGTGGTGGCGAAGAAATGGGCGGCGTCCGCGGTGTAGCTCATTTTATGGATCGCACAGCCATTCAAGGTTCTCCTACCACAATTATGGCTATAAGCAATCAGTACCAGATGGGAGCAAAAGGAAACGTAACCGATCAACATCCTTTCACCAAACATTACGAAGAACTTAGCGTTGGAGACCAACTAGTTTCAAAAGAGCGTCTAATTACCGCCGACGATATCGACAAATTTGCTGAGCTAAGTGGCGATCATTTTTATGCTCACAAGCGAGATACTAATTTCGAAAATACTATGTTCGATGAGCAAGTAGCACACGGCTATTTTATCATGAGTGCTGCTGCTGGATTGTTCGTAGATCCTATTGAAAAAAATCCTGTTCTATTAAACTATGGTATAGATGAACTTAGATTTACAAAACCAGTTTACCCCGGCGCTAAAATCCATATTAAGTTTACTTGCAAAGAGAAAATTCCTACTGAGCTAAAACCCGATGATGAGGACCCAAAAAATCGCTTGCCCAAGGGCATTGTAAAATGGATGGTAGAAATGTATGATGATAGTGACGAACCTTTGATAGGTGTGGCAACTATTTTAACAATGGTTAAATTAAAAAATTCTTAGTAGTTTTTGTTAACCGGCCATCCTGTAACGAAAGACAAAAACCTCTAACTAAAATTAGGGTGCTCTGAAATATTGGTAATGAAAAAACTGAAACGAACAGCTAGCTTTATCCTAAAAATAATATTAGGGCTGGTTGTCTTTCTGGTATTATATTTTGGAGTTGAGTTTATTTTGTCAAGCATCACTTGCCAGGGTGATAAAGGTGCTCCAAGGGATATGTATATTTATTTGCAAACGAATGGTGTTCATACCGACCTCGTACTACCAACCAAAAATAAAACACTGAATTGGAATAAACTCATTGACGTAAATACCACAAAAGCGAAAGACACTACGGCAAAATTTGTAGCAATTGGCTGGGGCGATAAAGGATTTTATCTTGAGACACCTTCTTGGGCAGAACTAAAACTGAGCACCGCTGCTAAAGCAGCCTTTGGTCTAAGCTCAACTGCGATGCATTGTACCTTCTACACTAAGCTGGTAGAAACCGAAGACCGTAAGAAAATTTTCTTGAGCTACAAACAATACAAACGATTGCTAAAATTTATTCTTGAAAGTTTTGAATGGACAGACAGTGGGGAAACAGTTCTAGTAGACACAAAAGTGCGCTACGATGAATACGACACTTTTTACGAAGCAACTGGTCGTTACAGCTTATTCAAGACATGCAACACTTGGACCAATCAAGCTCTAAAACATGCTGGGTTACCCTCAGCTTATTGGGCTGCTTTCGAAAGTCGAGTCATGAAAAAGTACAGATAAGTGTTTACACAATTATTATTTTTTTTTAAAACTTCAATTTCACGAATAACTAAATATAACAAATTAATGACGCAACAATTTTTAGTTCATTACCAAGTATACCTACTTTCGTTACAATGGTGAATCTTACGTTTCTTAAGTTTACTTTCTTGTTTTTGGTAATCACGCTAAGCGCATCTGCTCAAGACTATACGGGAAAGTGGCTCGTTCAGAAAAAGGATGGCGTTGTAGAATTATACAAAAAAGGAAACACCTACTACGGCAAAGTAATTAGAGGAAAAAACCTGGTAAAAAAAGATGGTACGCTACTGAGAGATAGTAAAAACCCAGACAAATCAAAGCGTAATCGCGCAATTAGAAATATGGTATTCCTTTCTAATTTTAAAAAACAAGGCAAAGAATTGGTAGGCGGTAAACTGTACGATTCAAGAACTGGTAAAAGCTACAAAGGAAAAATTTGGCTAGAAAACGGGAAATTGAAAGTAAGAGGTTATCTCGGTATATTTTATGAAACACGCACTTGGACAAGGCTGAAATAGATTATATTTTACTCGACGATAGAGTTCCTATCACGAGCAAAAACATAGTTAAGACCAAATTCAAAAAATGATTTTCCTATACTCATTTGAGAATATAATCCAAAGCCATTGGAAATTTGAAACTTAGCACCGACTAAATTTAGCTGACCACCAATCGGTATTGCATTGGACAAGGATTGATTGAAAATAGAATTATTGAAAAAAGGATCATCAGAATACTCGTCATAATTCGTATGATTGTAGCCAATCCCTGCGCCCGAATACATAGCCAAACGCCCCGCTCGCAACCAATAAAAATTAAGGTCGGCAAAAGCAGCATAATCAGTAATTACACACCCCTCTCTTCCTTGCCGCAATTGTTGATTATCATCAATATATTCTATACCATAATCAATTGCCACCTTAGAGTAGGCTAACTGGATTCCTACGGATACTACTTTTGAAGCGATGTACTCATATTTCAAATAAGCGGGGCCTATAATGGAGCGTTGAAAATCATTATTGATAGAAACATTATCAAACTGAATAGCAACCGAATTAGGAATACCATAACCAATCGTAGCAATATGAGAACCTTGCGGAAGCACTTGCGCATCAGTACGCAAGCCAACAACCATCAATAAAATAAATAGGTAAACGTTCTTCATAAAATCTAAGATATTGATTAAAATGTAATAAATAACATTAAGTGCGAACAAAAAATGGTCATGCACGAATTTCGTACATGACCATTTTACGTTTGACTAAAAATCAATAGGAGTTGTTATCTTTAGAAACGGCCACCACCGCCACCAAAGCCAAAGCATAAACCAGCTTGCAAAAGGGATTTGCCATACCCTATCTCGGCAAAAGCGCCTAAGTTGTTACTAAACATAAATTTAGCACCGACTAAAGTTGCTTCAAATCCAATAGGAGGAAGAGTTATCGATAACTCATTTAATTCGTCAAAATCCGGATCATCCGAAAACCAAGAAAGATTAAAATGATTATATCCAGCGCCTATGCCCGAATACATCATTACTTTATCTTTTCGCAGCCAATAAAAATTAAATTTAGCCAGAGCGCCAACGCTTAACGTTTTAAAACCTGTTTCACCATTTACTTCTTCGTTATTGCTATTAGTGTAAGTCTCATCATAAGCAATTTTAGAAGAAACATAGCCAGCACTAATACCCAGAGATATTTTATCCGAAACAAAATATTCGAACTTCAAGTGAGCGGGCCCAACTCCTGAAGCTTTAAAGCCTCCGAGAGTTTCATAAGATTTCCAAATAGTTTTGATCAAGTTAGGAAATCCATAACCTACAGAAAGAACTGAAGATCCTTGCTCAAAAGCTTGAGCGTTTACATTGATTGATAATATTGCGCAAACCGCAACTAAAAGAAGTTTTTTCATAATTTATTATATTTTTAAATAAAGTTGTTAAAACAAACATAAATAAAAATTCTTAACTAAGCCATAACTGAACTAAAAAAAAATATACCTTTTATACAAACCCTTGATAGGATTGGTTTTAAGCTACCGCTTGCATTCATTTTTATCTGCTTACTTAGGATACGGATACAGCAATGGTAACAATTTCATAACAGAATCTATTTCGTCAGGCGTCAAATATCGATTACTAAATTTCTTTGGCAAAGGTTCATTGCTTATGGCTTTGAACTTACTTCTAGTCTCTTGGCTCCAAGATCTCAACTCAATACCCATTCCATTTTTTATCGTTCGAATATCAGTTGCTCGCTCGGATTTTCTCAATCCATTGGGCAAAGCTTGACCAACAATGAACCTTAGAAATCCAAAAAAATTAAACGAATGAAATAAATCTATATGGGCTAATTCATGTGCCATTACGCCATTCTGAGAAGTAGTATCTAAGCGATCAAACTCAAAACAGATATAATTACCTTTCACATCCTCGTTTAATAAGACTCTATACTTCCTCTTGGAAGGCTTTCTGAAAACAGACCACCACGTATAGCTTGCCGCCATCGCACTTCCTCGCTCCCTTACTTTTAGTTCAATATTGGCATTGGCTAAGCGTTCATAGTTGGGTTTCATTTTATCCAAAGAAGCTTGAGCCATTTCTTCAAACGTTTGTGAACCGGCACTTAAAGTAAGGCCGATTAAGATAAAAAATAATAGTATTGTTTTCATTGTGAAACAATTTTATTCATAACATAAAAAGCTGCGGGGCACACTTGCGTATTTTTCAAGGTAATACTTTTTCGTTTCAAAAAAACATCTTCATTCGTGTAAGGATAACGTGCACAATCGCTAGGACGAGCGTCGTAAATTTGACACGTATTATCTTCATCTAAAAATGTACAGGGAGAAGATTGCAGTACATAGTCATTCTCATTATCCAATAACAAATATTGTTTGATAAACGCTCCTTCTTTCATTCCGAGATACTTGGCAATCCGTTTAATATCTGGTGCTTTAAAACGTGGTGAATGATTTTTACAACAAGCGGCGCAGTCTAAACAATCAATTTTATCAAACGCTTCTTTATGCCAAACCGCTAATTCTCGAATTACTTTTCGATCCGGTTTTTTACTAAGCGCTTTTTTAAAGCGTTTTTGTTCTTTCACCGACTTTTGTTTCCAATTAGGATTCAACATGATTCATCCTTTTTATACCCTCAATCATGGCATCAACTAGTGTGGGTAAATCAAATTTTTCCTGCCAACCCCAATCGTTTCTTGCCGTACTATCGTCAATGCTAGCTGGCCAATCATTAGCAATTTTTTGTCGATAATCAGGATCATATTTGATAATAAAACCCGGTATTCTCTTTTCGATTTCGGCGGCTATTTCTTCTGGTGAAAAACTCAGTGCGGTTACATTATACCCCCTTAAAATGGTCAATTCTTTTTTATCAGCTTCCATCAATTCGATTGTCGCACTGATAGCGTCGTCCATAAACATCATGGGCAAAAAAGCATCTTTCTTTAAAAAGCAAGTGTAGGGTTCACCGGCAAGTGCTTTATAAAAAATATCAATGGCATAATCGGTTGTGCCACCGCCCGGAGGACTTTTGTAACTTATCAATCCTGGATAACGAATACTGCGAACGTCCATATCATACTTGTTATTATAATAGGCGCATAAATTTTCTCCTGCATTTTTAGTAATCCCATACATACTCGTGGGTTCAATAATAGTGGACTGACTTGTTTGATGCTTGGGACTAGACGGACCAAAAACAGCAATACTACTGGGCCAAAATATTTTAGTTAGTTTTAGCTCTCTACCCAATTCTAGGACACCCAGTAAGCTTTCCATATTCACATCCCAAGCTAACTTCGGATTTTTTTCACCTGTTGCCGAAAGAACCGCAGCTAGGTGATACACTTGCGTAAAACCTTCTTTTTGAATCAAATCACCAATGCCATTTTTATCCATTGCATCTAGCTGAAGGTAGCGTCCAGCTTTTTCTAATAAATCATGCGTTGACTTTAAATCTGTGGGTAACACATTTTCATCGCCATATTTCTCACGAAGTGCTGTTGTTAGTTCCACTCCAATTTGCCCTCCGGCACCCAACAATAATATTTTTTCTTGACTCATAGGTATCTAAAATAAAACCGTTGCAAAATACAACATAGCGGACAAACTCTGAGTGCTATCTTTGCAAAGCATGAAGTTTTTATCAGAACTATTTAAAGAAAATTGGAATCCCAATAATTTTTTTTTACTAGCTGGCCCTTGCGCCGCAGAAGGCGAAGACATCTGTCTTTCTATCGCTGAAAACGTATTGACTGAATGTCAAAAACATTCTATCCCCTATATATTCAAAGCTTCTTATAAAAAAGCGAATCGTAGCAGCTTGACCTCCTTTACCGGAATCGGTGATGAGAAAGCATTACGAATTTTACAGAAAGTAAAAGACACATTTAATCTTCCCATAGTTACCGACATTCACACCGAATCTGAAGCTGAATTAGCTGCGGAAGTTGCTGATGTTTTGCAAATACCCGCTTTCCTTTGCCGACAAACTAGTTTGTTGCAAGCCGCTGCCGCTACTGGTAAAATAGTTAATATTAAAAAAGGGCAATTTCTAAATGCTCAAAGCATGTCGTTTGCTGCTAATAAAGTTGCGGATAGTGGTAATCAAAAAATAATGCTAACCGAAAGAGGAACTACTTTTGGTTATGAAGATTTAGTCGTGGACTATCGTTCTATTCCTATTATGAAGGAAACTGGATATCCAGTATTAGTAGATGCCACTCATGCGCTGCAAAAGCCAAATCAAACGTCGGGTATTACTTCGGGTCAACCAGAGTTTATAGAAACGATTGCTTCCTGCGGAATTGCTGCAGGAGCGGATGGATTGTTTATCGAAACGCACCCTAACCCAAGCGAAGCGAAAAGCGATGGAGCTAATATGCTTGATCTTGCCAATCTACCAGCCCTACTAGAAAAACTAACAAGACTCAAAGCAGCACTTTAAATTTTAATGGCGTTACGAAAAAAACCATTAGCAGCCCTTGAAAAGTTTATCCCGAGGGGAACCTTTGACTATATCGTCACCTATTTAGAACGGTATAGTATTAAACTTAGTATCACTAAAGAGCGTAAAACCAAGTACGGAGATTATCGTCCACCACAAAAGGGGCAAACACATCGAATCAGCGTGAATGGTAATTTAAATCAATATCACTTTTTACTAACCCTTGTTCATGAATTGGCTCATTTAGTGGCCTTTGATCAATATGGCTTTAGTATTCAATCTCACGGTGCGGAATGGAAAGACACGTTTCAAACTTTACTTTCCCCCTTACTCAAACCTGAAATTTTTCCTCCTGATCTGCTTCACGCTGTTCAACTATCAATGCAAAATGTAAAATCAAGCAGTTGCTATGATCCAACTTTGTCTTTAGCACTGAGAAAATATGACAACAAACCAACCGGCACTATGATCAAAGATTTGCCTTTAGGTAGCCTCTTTGTAAGTGCTGATCAGAAAGAATACAAACTACTCAATAAGCGCCGAACCCGCTATGAGGCTGTGCAAACACTTACTAACAAACACTACTTATTTCCTGCATTATACGAAGTAGAAAAACTTTAATAATTCGCTAACGAATCCATATATTTGTAGGAATGAAAGTTTCAGTACTGAAAAAACTATTCGTAATAGCTGCTTTGATTGTTTCGACCCATTCAGCCCAGGCCCAGTTCAACTATCAATTTTCTGATGCCTCAGTTCCTGTAACAGGCATAACCTACGGTGTAGTAGGTGGAGGACATACCGCTTTACTTTATAATCGTGATGATTTTGATACAATTGGCACCAATCAATCAACTTCAAATTTTACTTATTTTGCTGGTGTGGAGCGTATCCGTTGGTACACACCTCATATCGGAATTGGCCAACAAGGATTACTTTGGAACGCTGGAGCAAAGTACACTGTAAATTTTGGGGATGATGAAAACGCTCCTCGTATCGACGGAACCACCACACTATCGTATATAAAAATTCCAGTTCTTTTTTACTACAAATCGTATAGCCGCTGGAAGCCCGACAGAAGATTAAGAGTCAATACATTTTTTGGGCCCTACATAGCAATGTTGCAGGACGCTAAGGAAGAATGGACTGTATCAGTCCCTGCTCAAGAAATAAAAAACTCATACACACTTTCCAGAGGAAGCTACATAGGTAAGAACAAAGACAACGAGCAGTTTTTTGATGGTAAGGCGGACGATGCACTCCCATTCAAAATGTTTGATTACGGATTTACCATGGGTGCCGGAATTGAAATGCGATTATGGACGAAAACAGTTGTAGCTCTTACGATTCGAACAGACTTAGGCTTAGCAGAAGTAGAAAATAAAAATTTCGAAGTGGACTACTACGACCCAGGAAATATTATACCCCAAGAACAAAAACGATATCGATTTTATAAGGATGTAGTAGGAAAGTATAATCCTTATCCGTTTAGCCAAGACGAGGAAATTGACTTCAATCGTCCGGAAACTAGAAACATGAGTTTTGGTGCGCAACTTTCAATAAGAAAATACTTTGGTGCAAAATAATTTTTATGAAAAAAATAATATTATCCGTTATACTATTGGCTTGCATGCAAGTTAGCTATGGCCAAAAAGAAGGACGTCTGGGCGTTTTCTCAGGGCTTTACGTTTCTTATTTGATGAATGCCAATGATAATGATTGGGGCGATTTTCTTCCCACCTATAAAATGAGTGGAGGAATTGAAGGAAGCTATTATGTAACCATTGGAAAAAAAGTAGGGCTAGGTATTACTGGACAGGCTGGCCTTTGGAACAATGGTCAAAACTATAAAGGTGCTTATAGAGATGGCTCAGAGTATGAAGCCTTCACTAGATTAAAATACACGAAAACAGGTTTAGCTTTAAATATTAGCACCAACATTCGACGTAGAGTAGCAGCGAGAGTTTTTGCGGGCGCTAATGTTGGTTTTTTAAGTTCATACCAAGAGCGCTACGAACATTTTAGAGTAGACGATAAAAAATTGATTGTAGACATAAAGAACCTAGACGTATATTACCGTGATCAGTTTCCTGAGGGAGGAAAACTTGATGAAGCATTATTTGAGCCCATAGCAGTAAGTACTTTTTATGGTCTTGGTTTTGACGTAAAAATCTCTGATGATTTTATTTTCAGCCTTTCCGGTCGTTTTGATATGGGTATGGGGCAAATAGAAAAAGAGTTTGACCGCAACAATCCAAACACTATTAAATTTGGCGGTGAAAATGCTAGGGTTCAAGATCACCCAGCTTTTCCATCAGCTATTAAATTTCATGGTCCTACTCGCGAAGATTTAATCCGCCAACCGACCACCAACCAATCTGTCGGCGTTTTTGTTGGTTTTAGTTACCGTTTCTACAATCGAGACCGTACAGATATTTGGTATGTACGCTAAGAAAAATTAATTCAAAATAAAAAAAATGCTCTTGTTTTAACAAGGGCATTTTTGTATTCAGATAGTAATTTTCTATAATCGTTGACTAACTAATTTTTGCACCTAGGGCTGCGACTTCCTCTGGACTAACGAACACCAGCTTCCCTTCTTCATCCTCTGTCATCAATACCATTCCTTCACTCATCACTCCCCTCATTTTTCTTGGCGCCAAATTAGCTACTAAACAAACTCGATTATTTAAGATATCTTCAGGTGAAAAATGCTCAGCAATTCCACTCAACACCGTTCGTTTTTCAAAACCCAAATCTAGTGTTAGCTGCAGAAGTTTATCAGCCTTGGGTACTTTTGTGGCCTCAATGATTTGCGCCACACGTAAATCTATTTTGGTAAAATCTTCAAAACCAATTTCACTTCCTATCGGTTCTGATTTTTCATTTGTTTGTTCTTCCTTAGATTCACCTTGCATTGCATTTTCTTTCAATTTATTTACTTGTGCTTCTATTTGTTCATCTTCTATTTTAGAAAATAATAATTCTGGCTGACGAATTGCATATCCAGTTTTTACTAGTTTAAGGCTTCCTGCATTCTTCCATTCTAGCATCTTATCCACCACCTTTAACTGCCTACATATTTTCTGACTCGTATTTGGCAGAAACGGATTGCCTAAAATTGCTAAGTTAGCCATAAGCTGTAGCCCCATGTGCAGGCAGTTATCAATTAGTTTGGGTTGATCTTTTTTCTTCCAAGGTTCTTTTTCCTGAAGATATTTATTTCCTTCCCTTGCTAAGTCAATTAAAATGAACACGGCTTCTCTAAACTTATATTTCTCTAGGGCAAGCTCAATTTTATCTTTTGCTTCCACTATCTTTTCATACAAATGATCGTCTTGTTCATCTTTTGTATCCATATGAAAGGTAGGAATTTTGCCACCACAAAGTTTATGTGTTAACACCATCACCCGATTTATGAAATTGCCTAGTATGGCAACGAGCTCATTATTGTTTCTGTCTTGAAAATCTTGCCACGTAAAATCATTGTCTTTGGTTTCTGGTGCATTTGAACAAAGTACATAACGCATTACATCTTGCTGATTCGGAAAATCCTCAAGATATTCATGAACCCAAACTGCCCAATTTCTGCTGGTACTTACTTTTTGACCTTCTATATTCAAAAATTCATTTGCTGGCACGTTATCGGGTAATACATAGCCGCCATGCGCTTTGAGCATAGCAGGAAAAATAATACAATGAAACACTATATTATCTTTACCTATAAAATGCACTAGCTTGGTGTCATCTTGTTTCCAATAATCTTCCCAGTCAGGAGCGATTTCTTTAGTAGCCGAAATATACCCAATCGGTGCATCAAACCAAACATACATCACCTTTCCATCCGCTCCTGGTAAAGGTACTGGTATGCCCCAGTTACTGTCGCGCGTCATAGCACGGCTTCGCAAGCCTTGATCTAACCAACTTTTACACTGACCATATACATTACTTTTCCAATCACTGTGTTCTTCTTCCAACCATTGAGTCAACCATTTTTCATAAGTTGCTAATGGGAAATACCAATGCTTTGTTTTTCGTTTTACCAAAGGAGCATCACTTAGTGCTGATTTTGGATGAATCAGCTCATCAGGACTAAGAGCAGAACCACAATTTTCACATTGATCGCCATACGCATTATCATTTGAGCATTTGGGGCAAGTACCTGTGATATATCGATCCGCTAAAAACTGATTTTTTTGTTCATCATAATACTGTTCGCTCTCTTTCTCTTCAAAAACACCATCATCATGTAGTTTTTTAAAAAATGCTTGAGCAGTATCGCGGTGCTGTTGGGTTGATGTTCTCGAAAAAACATCAAATGAAATTCCAAAATCATTAAAAGAGGTACTGAGTAAATCGTAATACCGATCTACAATTTTTTGAGGAGTCGTTTCCTCTTTCATTGCACGTATCGTAATAGGCACACCATGCTCATCGGCCCCACAAACAAATTTCACATCTCTACCTTGCGCTCGTAAATACCGCACATAAATATCAGCCGGTAAAAAACAACCTGCTAAATGACCAATATGTAATGGACCATTTGCATAAGGCAATGCAGCTGTTATTAAATATCTTCTAAATTTCTTCTCGTTTGACATTAAGTTTGCAAACATAAGAAATAGCCTTATGACTATCACACCACCACCCTTACAATCTGGAGATACTTTAGGAGTATGCTGCCCTGCTGGCGCAGTTGACGCTGCCCATATGGAAGCCATGTATAGACAAATGAGACAATGGGGATTCAACATAAAGGTAGGAAAAACTGTAGGCAAAAGCTATTTCAAATTCTCAGCGACTGATGCAGAAAGACTTGCCGAGCTACAAGCTTTCTTAGACGATGACAACATTAGTGCCATCTTTTTTGCTCGTGGCGGCTATGGTACAGTTCGTATTATAGATGAATTAGATTTCACAAAATTTAGAAAAAAACCGAAATGGCTTGTGGGCTACAGTGACATTACTTGTTTGCACAATCATATATTTTCAAACTATAAAATCAGTACGCTGCATGCTCATATGGGCAGCGCCTACCAAAAAGAAAAAAGTCACTCTGCCAGCACAGAAAGTCTTTTTGCTGCTTTGCAAGGTGAGCGCCATATTTACAAAACTCCTACCAAACCCTTACAACGTACTGGCAAAGCACAAGGACCAATCGTTGGTGGTAACCTAGCGATAATTAGTGATTTAATAGGCACTGCGAGCGACATAGAAACCGACGGCAATATATTATTCATAGAAGATGTAAGCGAGTACCGCTATAATATTGACCGCATGATGTGGCAGTTACTCCGTGCTGGAAAATTAGATAAACTAGCTGGGCTGATTGTAGGTTCGTTTACTGATACTCAGGATAATGAGATTCCTTTTGGACTTACTGAACAAGAGATTATTTATGAAAAAGTAAAAAAGTTCAAATATCCTGTTTGCTATGATTTCCCAGTGGGTCACCAGGCTCATAACTTAGCTATAAAAATTGGCATCCCATATGAATTAAATGTTGAGCGTAATCAGGTATCACTGACAGAGATTGCTTTAAGCGCTTAACTTTTTATACAAAAGGAAATACAATTGTAAACTCACTCCCCTCTCCGGGTTCGCTAGTCACAGAAATTTTAGCCTCATGTAAGTCAACTACACGCTTAACATAAGTCAGCCCTAATCCAAATCCTTTTACATTGTGTTTATTCCCAGTATGCGCTCGATAGAATTTTTCAAAAATATTATTGATTACATCCTTAGGCATTCCGATTCCATTGTCCTTGAGTTTTATATGAAGAGAGTTTCCAAAATTTTCAGTAGAAATTAGAATGACAGGATCTCGCTCACTATACTTAATAGCGTTATCCAATAGATTAAAAATAATATTTGAAAAATGGACTTCGTCTGC
>ENA-ORXM01001401-ORXM01001401.1-marine-metagenome-genome-assembly--contig:-NODE-1401-length-34019-cov-7.172618_pt1 | contig 34019 bp, 28 predicted proteins | sample MGYA00237867_ERZ511480 | MGnify/ENA primary metagenome ERZ511480 (study PRJEB26309, sample SAMN06266103) | marine metagenome | isolation source: Algal blade | place: United Kingdom:Sidmouth, United... | reverse complement strand
AGTGAGTGCTTGCCACTGAACCGCGTCTTTCCACTCGTGCGCCTCGCCGTGGATCAGCGATCGGAATGTTCCGGGTATCACAGGCGGCGCAGCCGGGCTCTGACTGCGCGGTAATCGGGGCCCTACGGGATCCTCGCCGCCGCCACCGACGGCCCAGAGCTGCGCCAGAGCAGCCGCCACCGATCCGATTCCCACCACCAACAGCACGACCAGGATGATGGCGATCGTGTTCATGCCGGAACCATGCCTGCGTGGGCGTAATGCCCGCGAACCGCAACCAGGATCGTGACGGCGCGATCGCGCATTTCCTGGGTGATCTCGTGCTCGCTGAAACGAGCTTGTTCGAACAGCTCGGTGAGCTCCCGCAGCGGCAGGTCGAGCTCTGTGAAACGACCGAGCACACGGTGCAGGTAGATGCCGGGAGTCTCCGAACGCCTACGGGCCAGGGCCGGGTTGTCCAAGCCCGTCTCGAGTGCGCCGTAGACCCGACGAATTGCGGTTCGTGGATCTGGTTCCTGGTCGATCTCCCACAACAGTCGATCAAGGGCACCGATTTCGCTCGAATAGTCGACCAGCGTGTCCTGCACCGACCCTTCGTCGTCGACATCGTGATCGTCTTTGCGCCAGTCCGCCTTTCGCAACGCCATGATCAGAAACCCGATGACGACCAGAGCCAGCAGAATGATTAGCGCAGGGCCCAGAAACGACCCGTCGGGTTCACCGCCATCGGTGCTGTCGGTGTTGGGTCGGGGCTGGGCTAGCTCGGGTTCGGCTGGCTCGGGTTCGCCCGCAGCTGGCGGGGGCGACAAGAACTCGGACCCTTCGCGCTGGGGATCACGCAGCGACAGACCATCGTCGCCCGGCGCGATCTCGACCCGAGACCCATCGGGTCGTATCAATCCGAACGAGCCATCTGGTGACTGGCCGATGGCGAAGTCGTTCGGCCCGAGCACGCCCGGCGGCAACAGCTCGACTTCGCCATTGGGACCGATGCGGATGCCGCCCACGTTGCCGTCGATGTCGGGAACCAACACGATCTTGCCGTTGGGGTCCAACCCGCGTTCGCCAGGGGCGACCGGGCGGAAGCCACACGCCTCGGGGTCCGGAACCACATAGATGTCCTCGCCGATGGAGAACCCGTCGGGACAACCGGGAATGGGTCGGATATCGAGCGCGCCACCGTCGCCCAGATCGACCCGGCCTTCGCTGTCGAAGCCGTCGCGATCAGCCGGCTGCGATGCCACATCGCTGGCGGTTTCGCTGGTCGGTAGGTCGATGACCGATGCCAGCGCAACCAGCCCCAGCAAGGCGAAGGCGGCCGCAGCAATGATCAGCAGCGTGCGCGGGTTCTGCGACCACGGACTGGCCCCGCTCGCCGGTGTCAGGTCGGGATTCGCCTCATCCACGAGCACAAGTATCGCTCAACGTTCGTGGATTGGACCGTCGGTGTCACGCAAAGCGCTGACCTTGCGTCCGGAACGCAACGCGATGATCTCTGCACAGATCGAAACCGCGGTTTCTTCGGGTGTGCGGCCCCCGATGTCGATGCCGATCGGCGAGCGGAGTCGCGCCAGACCCTGGTCATCGACACCCGCTTCTCGCAGGCGTTGTGTGCGACCGTCGTGGGTTTTACGGCTGCCCATGACCCCGATGTAGCCGACGCGGGTTTCTAGCGCCCGCACCACAGCAGGCACGTCGAACTTGTTGTCATGAGTCAGCACCGCCACTGCATCACGCGGGCCGAGGTCGGGGCCGAATTCATCGAATACTTCGTCGGGCCAGCTGATGCGCAATTCATCGGCCATGGGAAATCGTTTCCGGGTGGCAAAAACCGGACGAGCGTCGGCAACCACGACTCGGTACCCGAGCAATTTGGCGGCGTTCGCCAGCGCAGCGGTGAAGTCGACGGCGCCGAAGATCAACATGCGCGGCGGAGGCGCCTGGGACTCGATGAACACCGTGAGATCGTTCTCGCGCTGTTGGCCCCGGGCCCCGTAGTTGCGCACACCGCTTCGTCCGACCTCGAGTTCGGCCAGGGCATCGCGCTCCACGACTCGATCGAGTTCGCTGTCACCCAGTGTCCCTACCGGCGCCTGTTTGGGCCGCACCAGCATCTTGGAACCCAAGCCCTCGCCCTCGACCACCGTGACCAGACAGACCGGCTCGTCGGCCTTGATCGCATTGACCCACAGGTCGAATATCTCTCGGTCCATGTGGGTGAGCTACCAGTCGAGGGGTTCGATGTACAGATGGATGGTGCCGCCGCACGTCAAGCCAACTGCGAACGCTTCGTCGTCGCTATAGCCGAAGGTGACCATGCGCCGCTCGCCCGATTCGATGATGTCGAGCGCTTCGGTCACCACTGCACCTTCGACGCAGCCACCCGAAACCGAGCCGATGACCTCGCCGTCCTGGTTTACCGCCATGGCCGCACCCGGGTCTCGCGGACCGGAGCCTTCGATGTCGACCACGCGGGCTATCGCCACCTGCTTGCCGGCGTTGCGCCAGGAGACGACCTCGTCGAGAATGTCTTTCATGTCGGGCCTTTCGTTGCAGTGACCGTATCTCGATTGATTGCGGTGGCGAGTGCTTCGAGTGCCCCCAGCGAATGACCCTCGACGAACTCGTCGAGGTACGGCAATGCTGCCGCCATCCCTCGAGCGAGCGGCGCGTACCCGTCGGTTGCTTTGAGCGGATTCGACCACACGATTCGGTAGGCAACCCGATCGAGACGAGCCATCTGCTCGGCCATCAGTTCGGGTTCGCCGCGATCCCAGCCGTCGGACATGATCACCACCACCGCACCTCGGGCCATACCGCGAACCGCCCATTCGTCATTGAACCCTCTGAGCGACTCGCCCAGTCTGGTGCCGCCGGACCAATCGTCGACCGCCTCGGCGGCATTGCTCAGGGCCCGGTCGGGATCCAATGTGGCTATCTCGCGGGTCAGTCGAGTGAGCCGTGTCCCCAGGGCAAATGCTTCGACCCGGCCCCGAGCCAGCACGGTTGCGTGCACGAACCGCAGCAGCGCCCGCGAATAGGCCTCCATCGAGCCGCTGATGTCGAGTAACAGCACCACTCGTCGGGGTCGCTCGTTGCGTTTGCGAAACGCCCGGTCGATCGGTTCACCGTCGTTGGCGAGTGCCCGTCGAACCGTGCGGCGAAGGTCCGGTTGGCCTCGTCGCTGTTGCGAACGTTTCTGTCGTCGCGACGGGCGCACGGCTCCCCCGATCCGGATCTTGGCGACCAGATACGTGAGCTCGGCCATCTCCTGTTTCGTGTAGTCCGCAAAGTCCTTGTCGCGCAGTACTTCTACCGCGCTGTAACGCATGGTGACGTCGGGCTCGGCTTCGTCGTCGCCTCCGTTGGCATTGTCGAGGCCGTCCTCGTCTTGCTGGTCGACCGCAATTGTGGTGGTCGTGGTCATCTGTTCGGCATCGTCGAACTCGGCACCGACCCAGTAGCGGCCGAACACCCGGTGGTAGGTCATGAAGTCTTCGGGGCGGATTATCAGCGTGGTGCGCCCGCACCAATAACGCTCGGACCTGTTCACGCTGTTCACGGCCGACAGTGCCTGGACGTACAACAGGGTCGCCCCGATCGGAACCTCGACATCTGCCTCCCGCAGCGCCTGCACGAAACCAGCGGCCAGGAACGCCAGCTTGGACCGGTCGACTGCTCGGCCTTGCGGCAGATCAGGATGAGCGCCCTGCACCCGTCGTGGGTTCAGCACCCAGTCGGGCTGATCAGGCATCGGTGGCGGCAGCAACAACCTGGTCGAGTCCATGGTCACGCACTCGCTGTTGGTCTTCTCGGTATTTGAGCACCGTGCCAAGGCTGGCGTTAGCCGACTCGACCGTCAGGCCTCGTTGCTCGAGCCGGTGCAGCGCTTGAGCCCAGTCGATGGACTCGGCCACGCCTGGCGGTTTGTAGAGCCCCAGACCACGGAACTGGGCGACGGCGCGAGCCACTTGGCCAGCCAGGTCGTCGGTGACGCCGTCGGTGCGACGGCGGATGATCTCGACCTCGCGTTCGAAGCCGGGGTGTTCGACCCAGTGATACAGCGCACGCCGCTTGAGTGCATCGTGCACGTCGCGAGTTCGATTCGACGTGATGATCACGATCGGCGGCTTCGTGGCGCGGAACGTGCCCAGCTCGGGAACGGTGATGGCGTACTCGGACAAAACCTCGAGCAGGAATGCCTCGAATTCGTCGTCGGCTCGGTCGACTTCGTCGATCAACAAGATGGGCGCGATGTCGTCGTCGTGGGCAATGGCATCGAGCAGAGGTCGGCGCACCAGGAACTTGTCGCTGTACAGCTCGTCTTCGACCAAAGCTGCGTCGGAGGCCAGATCGCCCACGGCCTCGCGAGTGCGCAGATGTAACAGCTGACGGCTGTAGTCCCATTCGTACACGGCTTGGCTGGCGTCGAGCCCTTCGTAGCATTGCAGGCGGATTAGTCGCCCACCCGACCAGCGTGCCAGCGTCTTGGCGACCTCGGTCTTGCCGACACCGGCTTCGCCTTCGAGCAGCAACGGGCGCTGCAGTTCGATCGCCAGAAAAATCGCCGTAGCCAGCGCTTCGTCGGCCAGATAGTCGTGCTCGGCCAGTCCGCTCGCTACATCAGCAACCGAACCCGGAGGAAAGGCAATAGTCATCGAGCATCGAGACTAACGCCGCACACCCCCCAGGTGCTCAATCAATCAAGTACTTCCGCGTAGAGCAGATTGAACGGCCAGCTGGCGGGAAGCGACACCGGCGCCGGCGGCGCCGGCAAGACGGCGTAGGCCTCTTCGCCGGGGAACACGAAGTTGAAGTCGCGTCGTGCAATCCGCTCGAGTTCGTCGTCGGTGCGCATACGAGCAATCTCTTGGCGTAATATCGCCTGCTCATTTTCGAGTGCCTCGAGTTCATCTTGGACTTCGGCCGCCTCGGCTCGCTGGTCCAGCCATGTCGTGGTGGGAAAGATGAAGTAGACCAGGCCGGCAAAAAGCACCAGGGCGAGCATGAGCGGCAGCACCACCCCACGCAGCACGTTCAGCCCAAACGACAGCGTCGGCTTGGGTAGCGCGCGTAGCGCAGGCTTGGGCAGGGTGGGCATCTTCATCGGAGTATCACGACCGGTCAGGCACCGCCACCGTGGCCGGGATGTGCTGCCAGGGCGGCCATACCTCGGTAGCGGGCAGATTCGCCGAGTTGTTCTTCGATGCGCAGCAGCTGGTTGTACTTCGCCACGCGATCGCTGCGCGCCGGTGCGCCGGTCTTGATCTGGCCGGCGTTCGTTGCGACCGCCAGGTCGGCGATGGTGTTGTCCTCGGTCTCACCCGAGCGATGCGACATCACGACGGTCATGCCCGATCGGATCGCCATCTGTACGGCGTCGAGGGCTTCGGTGAGTGTGCCGATCTGGTTGACCTTGACCAGGATCGAGTTGGCGGCACCGTCGCGGATGCCTCGGCCGAGTCGCTCCACGTTGGTCACGAACAAGTCGTCGCCCACGATCTGCACACCCGAACCGATCGATGCCATGAGCTGGCCCCATCCGTCCCAATCTTCTTCGGCCATGCCGTCTTCGATGCTCACGATTGGGTAGCGGGTGCTGAGGTCGGTGTAGTAGTCGACCATTTCCGAAGGGGTCAACGAGCGCCCTTCGGCGGCCAGGTGGTACTTGCCGTCGCTGAAGAACTCGGTCGAAGCGGGGTCGAGCGCAATCGACATGTCTGCGCCGGGTCGCAAGCCGGTTTTTTCGATGGCTTCCATCAGCAATTCGATCGCTTGCTCGTTCGAGGCCAGATCCGGCGCGAACCCGCCCTCGTCGCCGACTGCGGTGCTCAGGCCTCGGTCGCGCAAGATGCCGGCAAGGGTGTGATAGGTCTCGACGCCCCAGCGGAGCCCTTCGCTGAAGCTGGCGGCCCCAACGGGCATGACCATGAATTCCTGCAAGTCGACGTTGTTGTCGGCGTGTTCGCCACCGTTGAGCACGTTCATCATCGGCACGGGAAGCACGTGGGCGTTGGCGCCACCCAGATAGCGGTACAGCGGCAGGCCACGGTCGGCGGCAGCAGCATGAGCGGTGGCCAGCGAGATGCCGAGCAGGGCGTTGGCCCCCAAGCGGCCCTTGTTGTCGGTGCCGTCGACGTCGATCATGGCTTGGTCGAGCCCGCGTTGGTCGGTTGCATCGCGGCCCAGAACGGCCTGACGCAGTTCGCCGTTGACATTGCCAACAGCAGTGGCAACGCCCTTGCCACGCCAGGCGTCGCCGCCGTCGCGGAGTTCTACCGCTTCGAACGCACCGGTGGAGGCCCCGGAAGGGACGATGGCACGGCCAGCGGCTCCGGACTCGAGACCGACTTCTACTTCGACCGTCGGGTTCCCTCGAGAGTCCAGCACCTGGCGGCCGGAGATGGTGGTGATTTCAGACATTTCTTGAAGCTCTTTTTCTCTATCCAGCTGGGCCGCGATGGTACCGGGGCGCGACGCGCGGACCATCCGAGAAGCGATGTTAGTCGAGTTTCTAGAGTGGCTGGTGTTGCCCCTGAGAAAGTTACCCCTAAGAAAAAGGCGACTCGACCACTTCGGGGGAAGTGGTCGAGTAAAGCCTGTTCAACGCTGTGTGGTTCTTGACCACAGAAGGGACGTCCCGTTACCAGCGGGAGCCGTTCATGTTGAGCGTCGGTTTTGCCAGTTGACTCATCCAAGAAGTTACAGGCGACCAAGTGCCTCTTGGGATCATTGTCTCGCTCACGGGATAATTGTCGCATAAGGCTCGGGCGCAAGTCCAGTTCACCCAGGGCAGACAGGCCGTTTGCCCCATGCCCCATGCCCCCTGCCCCCTGCCGTAAGCAACTGGTTAGCCTTCGAGCGTGGCCGATGCCCTGCCAGATCGCACGATTGTTCCCATGAAGGGAAAGGCCGACAGTGTCCCTCGCAGTGCGCAGTGGGTGTATGAGCTGAAGTGGGACGGCATGCGCATCATTGCGTTCATCTCTCGAGGAGTCGACGGCGAGACCAACCGTGTTCGCCTGCAGTCCTCCAACGGGCGCGATGTGACCAACAGCTATCCCGAACTACAACAACTGGCACCCCTTGCCGACCATTTCGACGGGTTGGTTCTCGATGGCGAGGTCGTGGCCTTCGACGGCGCAATGCCCAGCTTCAACGCGCTCCAGACTCGTATGCACGTGACCGACCCCGCCGACGCCACCCGCCGGGCAGCCATCACGCCGGTCGTATTCGTGGCCTTCGACCTGTTGCATCTCGACGGTCACGACACCATGGCGCTTCCGCTCGCAAACCGGCGCGCCCTGCTCGAGCAACTCGCCAACGACGATCCATGCTGGACCATTTGTGAGCAGCACACCGAGAACGTCGACGGGCTCCTCGAAGCAATCACGGCGTCGGGTCTCGAGGGGATCATGGCCAAGAACATCAACTCGACCTATCAACCGGGTCGACGCTCGCCGGACTGGATCAAGATCAAACCTCGCCTCCGTCAGGAGTTCGTCGTGGGGGGATGGCTCGGCGGGCAGGGCAGCCGCACCGGTGGCCTGGGTTCGCTGCTCGTCGGCTTCTTCGATGGCGACACGCTGCGCTACGCGGGGCGAGCTGGTAGCGGCCTGACAAACGCCACGCAGGCCGAGTGGCAGTCATTGCTGAAACCCGCGGCCCGGTGCCCGTTCGCAGAACCGCCGACGTTCCCCCGGGACAAGGTCGTGCACTGGTGTGAGCCCACCGAAATCGTCGAAATCGCCTTTGCGGAATGGGCTGGCAGTGGCCGCCATCTGCGCCACCCCGTGGTGCTCGGCCGACGCACCGACAAGGACCCACACGACGTCGTCCTGGAGACCTGACAAGCCACTACCCTACGAGCATGACATTGCAAGACTCTGGTGCTCGCGAAGCCGACGCCTTCAGGGCTGCGCTCGACGTGATCGGCGCCGCCGAGCCAACCGTCGCCGCCCACATCCGTGGTGAGCTCGACAACCAACGCAGTCAGCTCAAACTCATTGCATCGGAGAACTATGCGTCTCCGGCGGTGTTGTTGGCGATGGGTAACTGGTTCAGCGACAAGTACGCCGAGGGCACGCCCGCCATGCGGTACTACGCCGGCTGCGAATACGTCGACAAGATCGAAACGCTCGCCGCCGATCATGCCAAGGCTCTCTTCGGCGCCGACTACGCCTACGTGCAACCCCACTCGGGCATCGACGCCAACCTGGTGGCATTCTGGTCCATTCTTGCGCACCGAATCGAAGCACCATTTCTGGCCGAGCACGAGACCAAGAGCGTCAACGATCTGAGCGACCAGGACTGGGAAGAACTGCGCCAGTCGTTCGGCAACCAGCGCATGCTGGGGCTTGCCCTCGACGCTGGCGGCCACCTGACCCACGGCTTCCGCCCCAACATCTCGGGCAAGATGTTCGACCAGCGTTCGTACACGGTCGACCGTGAGACAGAAATGCTCGACTACGACGAGATCGCTCGCATTGCACGAGAGTTCAAACCACTCGTTCTGGTCGGCGGCTACTCGGCGTACCCACGCGCCGTGAACTTCGCCAAGATGCGCGAGATCGCCGACGAGGTCGGCGCCACCTTCATGGTCGACATGGCGCACTTTGCCGGCCTGGTGGCGGGCAAGGTCTTCACCGGCGACTTCGATCCCATCCCCCACGCCCACATCGTGACCACCACCACGCACAAGTCACTGCGCGGCCCCCGTGGCGGCATGGTGCTCACGAACGAACCCGACATGGTCGAGTTCATCGACAAGGGCTGCCCCATGGTCCTGGGTGGCCCGCTCGCCAATGTGATGGCGGCCAAGGCCGTGGCGTTCGCCGAGGCCCGCAAGCCCGACTTCGAAACCTATGCTCACCAGGTTCGCGACAACGCAGCATCGCTGGCCGAAGGCATCGCCAAGCGCGGTGGGCGTATTGTTTCGGGCGGCACCGACAACCACCTGTGTCTCGTCGATGTGACCAGCTTCGGCCTGACCGGTCGACAGGCCGAATCGGCGCTCGAATCGTCGGGCGTGATCGTCAACCGCAACTCCATTCCCTTCGACCCCAACGGCGCCTGGTACACCAGCGGTATCCGCCTGGGCACACCGGCGCTGACTACCGTGGGCATGGACGAATCCGATCTCGACCAGGTGGCCGACATCATCTGCGGCGTCTTGCAGGCTGCTGAGCCGACCACGACCGCAGCCGGTGCGACGTCCAAGGCAAAGTTCACTCTCGACGACGGCATTCGCGACACCACGAGAGCCCGCTCGGCGGAGCTGCTGGCGGCGAACCCGCTGTACCCCGAGGTCGGACTGCTCTGAGCCTCTGAGCCGCGCTCAGTCCTCGGACGCTCGCACCGAGTCGGCGAAGGCCACCGCATGCTGGCGCAGAGCCGACTCGGCATCTATGTCGAGTGTCCGGGCCAGGGCAACCACCGAGAACAGCAACTCGCCGATGTCGTTCTCGTTCGCGACTTCGTGCGATGCCTGGGTTGGCGCTGGCTGCCCGATGGCGATGGCCTTCTTCTGGACCTTGGCTGCGTAGAGCAAGGCCGGTAGCGCCGCGGGTATCCCGTCCATGACCGACCCCCGACCCTTCTCTTTGCGTTTGGCGGCTTCCCAGTTGGCCGGGAGTTCGTCGAGCGTCATGTCGCTGTCGCCGTACACGTGCGGGTGGCGCTCGTAGAGCTTGTCGTGAATACCCTGGGCAACTTGCGCAACGTCGAACCAGCCCTGCTCGGTAGCCAGAATCGAGTGAAAGAAGATCTGGTAGAGCAGGTCGCCGAGCTCTTCTTGTAAATCGGCGAAGCGTTGCTCGATCTCGCTGGCCGATGTGGAAGCAGGCTCGTCGAGCCGGTCGAGAGCTTCGAGCGTTTCATAGCTCTCTTCGAGGAGATATCGGCGCAGCGATGCATGGGTTTGTTCGGCGTCCCACGGACATTCCTGTCGCAGTCGCCTGACCATGACATCGAAGCGTGAAAACGCATCGGCGATGGGCGTGGGAAGCTCGGGGATATAGATCGACGTCAGATGATCGGCTTCGACCTCACGATCCAGTTCGGCCCATGGCAGCGTGTACACCCGCTCGTCGAGCGTGCCCAGGCCCTGCAGCACAACCGCCTGCATCGATCCCGGGTCGTCGACCGACAGTTTGATGTCGCTGAGCACCTGGTGCGAATGACATTGCGCCACGAGAAGCGGGCCTCGTTGCCCCGCGGCCTCGTGGGCGAAACGATGACCGTCGATGATCCTTACGCCCGCATCGATGGGGTCCACACCCAATGCCACCCAACTCAGATCCAGGAAGGACAGCGCGGCGTGCATCACCACGTCGATGTCGGGTCGTGCCGCCAACAACTCGACCGTGTGCTCGGCGACCCGCGGCGAGCCCGGCACGGCGTACAAGATACGGCCGTGCTCCACGGCGGCCTCGACCAGGTCGGCAACGATGTGGTTGTAGACGGCGTCGAAGTCGTCGAGCGACTCGTAGTGATGGTCGAACGACTCTGCCTTGACCAATGTCGCTGCCGGGTGACGACTCGTACGCACGAACCGATGCTCGATCTGTGCGATCAACTCCAGGGTTCCCGAGGTGACCAGATCTGGCCCGGCAGGACCCAGGCCCACGATGTCTATCCGGGGGCGGTCGCCTTCGACAGGGGTTCCGTTCTGTGGCTGCATGGCCCCATCATGCCCGCAACCACTTGTCCAGATGCGGCTATCCGTAGGCGAGTTCGCCCATCAGGGGCATCGCCGATCCACAGCCGCCCCAGGACGAGTGTGAGGGGCTTCCTGTGGCCCACGAGGCAAAGCACTCGGCGAAGTCGCCTGCCGGAGTGGCCAGGTCGGAGCCAACGCCCACCGGCCACCAAGCACCGTTGGCAGCCATGCCTCGGGCCGCGCTCCAACGCTCTCGGTCGGCCGTGGTGTTGCGTATGTGATCAACCGCATGTCCCATCTCGTGCCCGATCACATAGGCCAGGGTGGCATCGGACATGGACTGGCGCACATAGATCTCGATATGGCGGTTGCGGGTGAACGTGAGCCCCAAGTGCGCTTGGTTGCCGGGATGGAAACTGATGGTGTAGCCCACCGAGCTCAGGTCGTAGTTGATACGAGCGAGTGCTGCCTGACCCCGAGCAACATGGTCGGCGGGGGCTGGGACTGGGTCTGGGACGGGGACTGCAGCCACCGTCGGTACCGGTGTCGGCTCGATCAAGATCGCCGGTATCGGTGTTGCAGGCTCCGGTGTTGCAGGCACCGGCGTTGGCGTTGGCGTTGGTGACTCCACGACGGGGATGGTTTGCATTCGCACGGCGAACCGGGCCCACCGGTTTGGTGTTGTCGAGTCTGGTTCGGCTTCGATCAGAGTACGTACAACTGCGTCGGGCGAGCCCGTGAATGTTTCTGTAGATGCGCTGGCACGCGCCACGGCGACCAGGCTCAACGTGCACAGAAGCACTGCGGACACGCCGAGGCGTATCCCTCCCCAAATGTTCATGGCCCCGCAGCTCATTCGTTAGACAATCGTGAGCCTGAGTCTCACGACCCAGCACGCGCTTGTCTAGGCAATTTTGCCTATTCACCCTGCATGGGTGAGTGCCCGCTCGCAACAACACACGAACAGCGTTTGCGGGGCGACCAGCAGTGGCTGGTTGGGCGTTGAATTCCATCCTCGTTCGGGAGCTCTCAGCGTCGAGCGACTAGTGTGGGCTCATCGATTGAGCCGGGGGGCGTCATGACCGATGTAGAACCAGTAGTGGATTGGGCCGAGGACTTCGACCTCTTCGACGAGCGTTTCGTCAACGATCCGTATCCGATATGGAAAAACCTACGCGACCAGGGCTGCCCCTTCGCGCGGACCGAACGACGTCAGGTCTCGTTCATGCCCACGACATTCGAAGCGGTTCGCCAGGTTGCAGGTGACACCGAGAACTTCTCGTCCTTCTCCGTGAGCGTCACGCCGACTCCGACGTCGTACGACGATCACGGAAATCGACTCCGCTCGATCATTTCCTCGGATGCACCCGAGCACGCACCCGAACGTCGGCTCATGCTTCCGTTCTTTGCGCCCAAGGCCGTCGAGAAGTATCGCGAGCACACCCAAGAACTGTGCCGCAAGTTGATTCGCGAGTTCATCGAAGATGGCCGAGCTGATATCGCCGGCGACTATGCCCGGCAAATACCGCCTCGGATCATTGCGCTGATTCTGGGCATCGATCCCGAGATGTCCGACGAGTTCACCACCTGGGTACAGGGTGTTCTCGAACTCGGTCTACAAGACGACGAGATCCGAGAGCACTACGCCGACATCATCCGCAACTTCTTCGTCGGCGAGATCAAGGACCGCATGGAGAACCCGGGCGACGATCTGATTTCGTTCCTACTCGGCGCCGAGATCGACGGTGAAGCAGTACCCATGCATGTGATTCGCGGCAACGTGGGACTCATGTTGATCGCAGGCATCGACACCACCTGGAGCTCCATCGGCTCGGCGCTGTGGCATCTTGCCAGTCACCCTCAGGATCGACGTCGGTTGGTAGAAGAACCCGAACTGATACCCACTGCGGTCGAAGAGTTCCTGCGGGCGTACTCCCCCGTGAGCATGGCGCGGGTTGCTACCCAGGACACCATGTTGGGTGACAGGCTGGTCAAAGAAGGCGAACGGGTTGTTCTCTCCTTTCCTGCCGCCAATCGAGACCCCGAGGCGTTCGAGAATCCCGAAAAGATCATCATCGATCGTCAGGTGAACCGCCATGTGGCCTTTGGCTCCGGCATTCATCGTTGTGCGGGTTCGAACCTGGCCCGACTCGAGATGCAGGTCGCCATCGGCGAGTTCCTGGCCATGATCCCAGAGTTCGAGCTCGAAGATCCCGACGCCGTCACGTGGGCAGGCGGTCAGGTTCGTGGCCCGCGCCACCTACCCATCACGTTCCCCACTGCTCCCAATCTCTAGCCCTTGACCAAGGCCGATGCAGGGAATATCTCGAGATCGGTGAGCGCAGCGATGGTCTCGGGCACCGCCTCGGCTCGTGAACTGACCGACAGTTGCAACAGACCGATCTCAGGGTCGTATTTGCTCTTCGGGTACAACCGAGACAGGCGCAATTCCTTGCTGGCCGCCAGCCTCACCGGCCGGATTCGGGCTACTGCCTTGGGGCCTCCGAAGCCGGGACCCTTGACAGCAACGATTTCCTCGATACCGGCTTCGAGCGCCAACACGCGAAGCTTGGCGATGGCCAACAACATCTGTGCCGGCTCCGGTATGGGACCGAACCGGTCCTCCCATTCGGCGGCCACGTCGGCGACCTCGTCCAACGTGGTGACATTGGACAAGCGTCGATACGCCATGAGTCGCATTGCTTCTTCGGGCGCATAGGACTCGGGCAGGTTCGCCGGTGCCGGAATCTCGATCTTCACGTCGGGGGCGACCTCGACCGTTTCACCCTTGAGCACCGCCACTGCCTCGGTCACCAACTGGCAGTACAGGTCGTAGCCAACGGCGGCGATATGGCCTGATTGCCCGGTTCCGACCAAGTTGCCTGCGCCGCGGATCTCGAGATCTCGCATCGCGATGCGAAAGCCCGAACCGAGCTCGGTCGCTTCCCCCACGGTCTTCAGCCGTTCATAGGCATCTTCGCTCAGCACCTTGTCGACCGGATGAAAGAGGTAGGCGTAGGCGCGCTGCCCCGAGCGACCTACGCGACCACGAAGCTGATGCATCTGCCCCAGACCCAGCAGATCGGCCCGATCCACCACCAGCGTATTCACACTCGGCATGTCGATGCCGGACTCGATGATGGTGGTGCAGACCAACACGTCGTACTCCTGTTCCCAGAAGTCATAGACGACTTGTTCCAGCGAGCCTTCGTCCATCTGTCCATGGGCAACGGCGACCCGAGCCTCGGGCACCAGCGTCCGGAGTTCGTCGGCCACCTGCTCGATGTCCTGCACGCGGTTGTGCACGAAGAAGACCTGGCCTTCGCGGAGCACTTCCCGTCGAATGGCCTCGGCGACCGCACGTTCGTCGTACTCGCCGACATAGGTCAGGATCGGCTGGCGGTCAGCCGGCGGCGTGTGTAGCAGCGTGAGATCCCGAATACCGGTGAGGCTCAGCTCCAGTGTGCGAGGGATCGGGGTGGCGCTCAGCGTGAGAACATCGACGGCCGCCTTGAGCTGTTTGATGGCTTCCTTGTGCTTCACGCCGAAACGCTGTTCTTCGTCGATGACGAGCAAGCCGAGGTTCGGGATCTCGATGTCCTTCGAGAGCAAACGGTGTGTTCCGACCACCAGGTCGACCTCGCCCTTGGCCAAGTCCTTGGTCACCTTGCGAGCCTGCGCGGCGGTGAGGAAGCGGCTGAGCACCTCGACGCGAATCGGATACGCGGCAAAGCGCTCGGTGAACGTTTGATAGTGCTGTTGCGCCAGCAGCGTGGTCGGCACCAACACCGCCACCTGTTTGCCGTCTTGTATCGCCTTGAACGCGCCCCGCAGTGCGATCTCGGTCTTGCCGAAACCAACATCGCCACAGATCAGACGATCCATCGGCAGTGGCCGCTCCATGTCACCCTTGACCTCGTCGATGGCCTTGAGTTGATCCGGTGTCTCCTGAAACGGGAACGATGCTTCGAGCTCACCTTGCCACGGTGTGTCGGGCGCGAACGCATGACCGGGTGTGGTGACTCGCTGCTGGTACAGCACCACCAATTCCTGGGCCACTTCGGCCACCGCTGCCTTGGCCTTGCCTTTGGCTTTTTGCCAGTCGGCGCCGCCCATACGGCTCAGGCTGGGCGAGTCGCCGCCGGTGTAATGGCGAATGGCATCGATCTGGTCAGACGGCAGGTACAGGCGATCGGTGCCGCGATATTCGAGTACCAGATAGTCACGTTCCACGCCCCCGATGGCGCGAGTTTCCATGCCGCTGTACTTGGCGATGCCGTGTTGGCGGTGAACCACATAGCTACCGGGCTTGAGGTCATCGAGATCGGCTGAGCGCTGGGTGCGCTTGCGTTGCTGGCGATGCGCCCGCCGTCGCCCGGTGAGCTCGGGTTCGGTCAGCACCGCCAGCTTGAGGCCAGGGAACACCGCTCCTTGTACCAGTGGTGCGACCACGACGTGGGCATTGGCACCATTGGTGAACTTGGCGCTGGGATCCAGCGACAGGCTCAAGCCCTGGTCCGACAACAGTCCATGGATGCGGTTCGCCGATGCGGCGTTGTCGGCTGCAACCACAGCTCGGTAGCCGTCGCCGAGTAGACGTCGCAGCTGTGGAATCGGACCGCGATCCTCTCCCACAGCCCGGTCCCAACCGCTTGCTTCGATGGTGGCGATATCGGAACTGATTGCGCTGGGTGAGATCGACCAGATCGGCGACGTCGTTTGTGTCAGCGCTCGTTCGAACTCGGTGTGCAGCTTGGCCAGTCCGGTGTCGACCGCCTCGGAAGCACCCCATGTGGTGGCCAGCGTGGCCGCCAAGTCGGCCTCTTCGGCCAACAGGTCCGTAGCCCGACGACGCAGTCGCTGCGGCTCGATGAGCACCACATGGGCATCATCGCCGAGCAGGTCACCCACGACTTCGGTGTGGTCGTCGAACCATGGCAACCATGACTCCATACCATCGAAGAACTGACCATCGGCGTAGCGTTGCCATTGCTCGCGACCCCAGGGGGATTCGCTCATGAGCTGCTCGGCGCGAGCCTGCATCGCAGCATCGGGAATGATTTCGCGACACGGGAAAATATCGACCTGGTCAACTGGCTCGGTAGCACGTTGATCGGCAACTGCGAACTCGGTCAGGCGATCGACTTCGTCTCCCCAGAGATCGATGCGGACCGGAGCCGAACCAGTAGAGGGATAGACGTCGATGATGGAACCGCGCACCGCCACATCGCCTCGGTGTTCGACCTGCCCATCTCGGCGGTAGCCAATGGCCACCAACTGGCTGATGAAGTCGTCCATGACGAGCTGATCACCTTGGGTGACCCGCACTGGTTCGATCATGCGATGCGACGGTGAGAGCCGCTGCAGCAGGGCTCGCACGGGAACCACGAGCACCTTGGGCGCGACGCCAGTTCGAAGCTTCCACAGCAACTGGGTTCGGCGACCCATGGTCTCCACGCCCGGGCTGACCCGCTCGAACGGCAGCGTCTCCCAGGCCGGGAACACCTGAGCGTTGCCGTCGCCGACCCAGGTTTCCAGATCGCCGGCCAAGCGCTCTGCCGCGTTGGTCGTTGCCGTCACCACCACGACCGGTCGACGGTCACCGGACCCGGCAATCGCCGCCAGCACCATGGGTTGACCGGCCTCGGCCACGGCCAGGTCGGCGCGCTTCTTGCCCAGCGAACCGCTGAGGCCCGGGTCATCGGAGATTCGTGCGGTGAGCTCTCGCAGTGTCATGAAAGAACGGGTGTCATGAGTTCACTAGTTGTTGAATCGGTTCATGACCACGTCTACCGGTTCGACCAGCAGCAGTTCGACGGCGTCGCTGGCGGTCACGACGATTTCGTCGAGCAACTGACGATCGGCCTTTCCGGGCCGCTTGAGCACCCAGTCGGCACCTCGCATGCGGTCCGGAGCCTTACCCACGCCGATACGGAGGCGCACGAAGTCGGTCGTGTGCAGCTGGTCGCGGATCGACTTCAGACCGTTGTGTCCGGCCAGGCCACCGCCGAGCTTGACCTTGAATCTCCCCGGTTCCAGATCGAGCTCATCATGGACGACCACCAGACGGTCCATGTCCTCGATGCCGTAGCGACGCACCAATGCTCGCACGGCTTCGCCGCTGCGGTTCATATAGGTCTGCGGGAACGCGACGGCGACCCGATGCCCACCAACCCGCAACTCGTCGTGGTGCGCGGCCTCTCGCGACGCTTTGAGTTTGCCGTCGTATCGACCAACGAGTTCATGCACGACTTCGACGCCGATATTGTGTCGGGTGCCTTCGTACTGATCTCCGGGATTACCGAGGCCAACGACCAACAGGTCGGCCGGTGTGCCTCGTCGCTCCGCTTTGGCTTTCTTGCGGCCGAACGCCAAAACTTATTCGTCGGTGTCTTCGTCGCCAGCAGCAGCTGGTGCTGCTTCGCCGCTCTCTTCGAGCTCGGCTGCGGCTTCGGCTTCTTCCTCGGCACGCATGGCATCCATCGTCGAGCGGGTCACAACGGCGGTTGCCACCGTGGCCTCGAGACGCATTGCCGGCTTGACACCTTCGGGAAGGCTGAGATCTTCGACCCGGATGGTGTCGCCCACTTCCATATCGGAGATGTCCACTTCGATTTCGTTGGGAATCGAGGTCGGCTTGGTGCTGATGACCACCGAGAACAGCGCTTGGTCGACCATGCCGCTCACGTTGGCGACGGCCTTGGATTCGCCGATGAGAATGAGTGGAACTTCGAGTTCGAAGTCGGCATCGGGGTCGACTCGGATGAAGTCGATATGGCTGACTTCGTCACGTACGACATGGCGCTGAATGTCCTTGACGAGACAGAGCTGATCGACGCCATCGATCGCCAGATTCAGCAAGGCGTTCAGCCCAGCTTCTCCGGTGAGCGCAACTCGCGCTTCGGAATATTCGACCGATACCGGCAAGGGGTCTGCCGCCAGTCCGTAGACAACCGCCGGGATGCGACCTTCGCCGCGCAGGCGACGAGCCGAACTCGATCCGAGTTCACGGCCGGACTCGGCCTTCAAAGCAACTTGTTGAGACATCACAAACCTCGATGGCGATTCTTGAGCTTGATCAGGGTAACTGTCTGCAGTGCCTTTACCGCCCAGAAGGCCGCTATTTGCGCACTTTAGTTTGTAGTTGTCAGTTGTAGTTGCCGCCACCGAAGATCTCGCTCACGGACGTGTCCTCGAAGATCCCCCGGATGGCGGCCGCGATCAGCGGCGCGATGGAAACGACTTCCATCTTGTCGATACTCCGGGTGAGCGGCAAGGTGTTCGTGACCACCACCTTCTCGATGCACGAATTCTCGAGCCGCTCGATCGCTGGGCCGCTGAACACCCCATGGGTCGTAGCAGCAATGACCTTGCTCGCGCCTTTTTCCTTCAGCAACTCGGCTGCCGCAACGATCGTGCCGCCGGTATCGATCATGTCATCGATGAGTACACAGGGCTTGCCATCGACGTCGCCGACGATGTCTTTGGCTTCGACCGCATTCTTCTTGGTCGGCAGACGTCGTTTGTGCACGATGGCGAGGTCGGCGTCGAGCTTCTGGGCATACCGCTCGGCCACCTTGACTCGGCCGGCATCGGGCGATACCACGACCAGATCGTCGGCCAGTTTGCCGAGGGCGTCGCACAGCACCGGCATGGCCACCAGGTGGTCCCATGGGCCCTCGAAGAACCCTTGGAGCTGATTCGAGTGCAGGTCGACGCTCACCATCCGTGATGCGCCGGCAACTCGGAACTGGTCGGCGATCAACTTGGCGGTGATCGGCTCGCGGCCCGATGCCTTGCGATCTTGACGGGCATAGCCATAGAACGGGGCTACGACGGTCGTGCGCTTGGCCGACGCCCGCTCGGCAGCATCGACCATGATCAGGTGTTCCATGATCGCGTCGTTGATCGACATGTCGGCGGTGCTTGCATGGGTTTGCAGGATGAACACATCGCCGCCACGCACCGACTCGGAGAATTTGCAGAAGATCTCGCCGTTCGCGAAATCGGACAGATTGGCGTCGAGCAGTTCGACGTCGAGCAGCGAGGCGACCTCCTGAGCCAACTCGGGATGGGCTCGGCCACTGATCAGGTGAAGGCGCTTCTTGGCTGACAGTTCCATCGGATTACTTCGTCTCAGTCGGCGGCTGTGAGATGCGTGAACGGCTCGATCACCGAGTCGGCCGCGACCGTGGCGGCCGACACCACCGATGATTGCACCTGGGCTCGGGGCTCGATCGTGGCGTCGATCAGATGCGAGTTCGGTCCAACCACGGCGCCAGCACCGATCGACGTGACGCCTTCGAGCACCGTGGCGGCACGCACGGTTGCGTCGGGCTCGATGATGACCGATGCATCGATCACTGTCGACGAGGGCTGCTCGATCGTCACGCCATTTCGCATATGGGTCTCGGCGATTCGCCTACCGAGTCGCTCGCCTACAAAGCCGAGCTGGGACCGGTCGTTGACACCACTGATTTCAACCGGATCGGCAATGAATGCGTGGACCGGATGGCCCGCTTCGACCAGGACCCCGATCGCGTCGGTGAGATACATCTCGCCCTGGGCGTTGTCGCTGGAGATCAGACGGAGCGCAGGCGCGAGCAATGATCGCCGGAAGCAATACATGCCGCCGTTGATCTCGGCGATCGAGCGTTGGTCTGCGCTGGCGTCGCGATGTTCGATGATGCCGGCCACATCGCCTTTGTCGGTGCGAAGGATGCGTCCGTATCCGGCAGGATCCTCGAGAACCGCACTGACGACGGTGGCGGCGGCGCCGCTGCTGAGGTGACTCGCTACCAGCGCCGCAACGGTGTCGCTGGTGAGCAGTGGTGTGTCGCCGGGCACGACGATCACATGATCGTTCTCACTGAAACTGTTGTCGAACAAATCGAGCTCGGCCAGACCGACCGCGGCTGCATCGCCGGTGCCTCGCTGCGAGAGTTGTTCGGCGTAGAGAAACTGGCGATCGAAGCCGGCATCGAGCGATGACATGACCAGTTCGCGTCCGTGTCCGACCACGACCACGACGCTGTCGAGTTCCGTGCTCTCGAGTTCGATGTCCTGTAGAGCATGGACCACCCATGCCAGAAGAGACCGGCCGCGAACACGGTGTAGCGGCTTTGGAAGGTCGCTCTGCATGCGGGTGCCACGCCCGGCGGCCAGAACGATCGCGCTGACCGTCATGAGCGCACCGCACGCAGACGAACTGAGCTGGCCCTGAAGGGTTCGAACCTTCGACCTCCTGTACCAAAAACAGGCGTTCTTCCAACTGAACTAAGGGCCATCGATCCCACACGATATCTGCCGAGGCCCTTCGTCGCGTTCCTTTACAACGCATTCGTCGGCTGAGCGACGCGAAACCAGCCTGGGCGGATAACGTTTGGCCCGCTATGGGATCACTTGTAAAGAAGCGCCGCAAGCGCATGCGTAAGAAGAAGCATAAGAAGATGCTCAAACGCACGCGGGCGCAGCGCCAGCGCGGCAAATAGGCCGAGGCTTCAGCCAAACACCCGTCGTTCTCGGCGTGTCACCAGCTATCACCCCACCTTCACTGGTGCCCGTTCGCGATGCGTCCACACCAGTTCATTCCGGTGGTTGAGTCGACGCCACCACCATGTCCTCACCGGGAAACGATCCCTCGACGAACCAGGTCGACCCGCTTCCGGCAAGTCGCGCCGGCTTACCTGCGTGCTCACTCAGTCGATCGCGCCATACAGCGAGCCTCGGCTCGACCAGAAGTGCCGCCGACTCGAGATCATTGCCGTTGTCTCCTGTTGGTCCACCCAATTCGTCCCACGCTTGGTACACGGCCGGGGTGCTGCAGTGCAATGGTGGCGTCAGCAGCGTGAAGGCGAGATCACGAAACGGCAGCGGCTCCACCACTTCGCCGATGCCCCGGACTCGGGCCCTGCCGCCGCAGACACAGAAGGCGATGTCGGCCCCGATCGATGCCGCCGCCGACAGATCGCCGAACCCGGCAGCCCGCAAGATCGCAGCTGCGTCCGACGAGCCGCCGCCGAGACCTGCACCCGCTGGGATACGTTTGGTCACCCGTACTGCTCGTTGCTCACCGACCAGATCGAGCGCCCGTGAGACCAGGTCTGAACCGTCGCCCTCACCCTCATAGGTACCGTGGTACACCACGGCTGTGCCCGGGCCGACTTCGAGCGTGTCGCCGAAGTCCAGGGTGACCATCTCGGCATCGATGAGATGCATGCCGTCTTCACGGATCCCCGTGACCCGCAATGAAAGCGTGAGTTTGGCCGGAGCAAACAGGGTCGTTATCTCGGGGAGCACATCTGCGAGGGTACCTGCCCGGCCAGATCAGGTGGGCGAGATCACATGGGCGACAGTCGGCGGGCGCGCGCCAACGCGCACCACTGCTCGACGCCGATGCGTTCGGGGCGACTGTCAGAGGCGATACCCGCTGCTTCGAACTGCTGGGCGGTCACCAGTCCCGAAAGTGATTTGCGCAACATCTTGCGGCGCTGTCCAAATGCGGTCCGTACGAGCTCGAATACCGGGCCGATGGGCTCGTCGTAGAGCGGGTGCTCGTGGCGCACGAGCTTGACGAGCGCCGACTCGACTCGCGGCGGCGGCAGGAATACCGAAGCTGGCACCCTGGCAACGAGCTCACCGGTCGCCCAATAGGCCACCTTGACCGATGGAATGCCATAGTTCGATGATCCAGGACTGGCCACCAAACGCTCGGCCACCTCGCGTTGCACCATCACCAGTAGCGAAGTGACCTGGGGAACCTCGTCGAGCACGTCGAGCACCAGCGGAGTGGCCACGTTGTAGGGCAGATTCGCGACCATCGCCCAGGTCTTGTCGGCGGGCGTGACCTGATCCCAGTCCACGCTCAGTGCGTCGTGGTGAACGATCGTGACCGACTCGGTCGACCCGAACTGGGCTCGCAGCGCCCCGACCAAGCCGTCGTCGATCTCGACGGCGACCACGTTGCATCCCGCCTCGGCCAGTCCCGCAGTGAGCGCGCCCAACCCGGGGCCGACTTCGACGACATGGTCACCGGGTTCAACCGCCGCAAGTCGAACGATCCGATTGATCTGATTCGGGTCCACCAGAAAGTGTTGGCCGAGGGATTTGTCGGGCGCAAGCCCAAACCGTGCCAGCAGATCGGCAGTCGCCCTTGCTCCGTGACCGGGTTCGTTGCTCAGAGCAGGTGGCGGCCACAAGTTGGCCAAGGTCGGGCGCCTTCGAGCTCGAAGAGCTTGGCCGCCATCTTGTCCTGATCGGGCGGGGACGCTTGTGATGGCAAGAGGCCGACCAGCTCGGGCCAGAAGCGACGAGCCAAGCCGTCCCAGGTACTGGGCAGGAACTGGTAGGCGCCGTGGTACAGGCCGCTCGGGTCAACCACGTCGTAGCGCCCGCCGGATTCACAGTCGCGAAACGCCACCCAGTCATCGACCGTCGGCGGTTCGCCGGGCACGCTGGTGGTCACCTGCGGCGGCGGGGCAGGTTCATCGGTCGTCAGGAACGACAGGGCAACCCATCCGGATTCGGGTACATCGAGTTCGACCCACAACCGGTCGCCGGTCTGGGTGACGTTGCCGGTGATATGGACCTGGGAGCTGTCGGTCAGAACAGCAGATATCTGGCCAGCAGGTTCCGAGCGCACGAACAACCCGTCGCTCGAGCTGACATACATCCAAGCGGCATCGATCTGCAGCACTTCACCGACCGAGGCTCTGGTCGATTCGGTCGTGGTTTCCACGGTGAGTTCCGGCGTGTTTTCTGCTGTTGGTTCGACCGTGGGCTCCGCCGTTGGTTCTGGTGTGGGCTCCGCTGTTGGTTCTGGCGTTGGTTCGACCGTGGGCTCCGCTGTTGGTTCCGGTGTGGGTTCGGCGGTGGGCTCCGCTGTTGGTTCCGGTGTGGGTTCGGCGGTGGGCTCTGTTGTCGGGTCGGCAACGGGGTCTGGTGCGGCATTGGACTCCGCCGAATCCACCTCGATCGATTCTGTGGGAACCGGTTCAGCGGTTGGCGCCGGTGCTGGCGTCGGTGCTGCTGTTGGTTCGGTCGTTGGCGCTGGGGTGGGTGTGGGCGCTGGCTTCGGGGTGGGAGCGGTGATCACCACGGCTGCAGGAAGGGGCGTGGATGATGGCTCGACGATTGCTGCTGTGGTTTCGCTCGGCGACGCCGCAGCCGGTGCGGACTGCACGATCTCTGTTGGCTGGGCTACGGGTGCGGCTGGTGCGGCCTGTGCCGGTGCGGACTGCACGGCCACATCGGTCGTCGCATTGTCGCGCATCAACCCGGGCGCAAACAACGCAAAGCACACGGCTACCACGAGGGCCAGGCCGATAAGTGCTTTCTTGAGCGCAGTCTTCATAGCAGAGTTCGTTTCACACCAGGTGCGCCCAAGATCAGTCGGCTCAGGTCACGCCAGGTGAAGCTCCGTAATGTAACCGCAACAAACCTGTATTGGGGCGCGGCTGTGGCGCCAGTCACCAATGCGGGATCGAGCGACTGAAAATCGTTGCAATGACTGCGTTAAGCCGGGCCCAGAGCGGGATAGGCGCGGTGTGTGTTGCGCCACGTGGCGTCGGCGATCTCCGTGACGGTCGTGTTGCGAAGCGTCGCAATGACCTGGCCGACCACGCTTACCCAGGCAGGCTGATTCGGCTTACCGCGGTGCGGCACCGGCGCAAGATAAGGCGAATCCGTTTCTACGAGCAGCTTGTCGAGCGGGCACATGGTCGCTGCCTGCTGCACGTTGGTGGCTGACTTGAACGAAACAATGCCACTGAATGAGAGAAAACCACCGCGATCGATGCACTGCGCTGCTTCATCGGGTCCTCCGGTGAAGCAATGAAAGATGGTGCGTTCGGGCACCCCCTCGCCGTCCAAGATGTCAAAGGTCTCCTGCCAGGCATCTCGGGTGTGGATGACCAGTGGGAGACCGTGGGTGTGCGCCAGCGCGATCTGCGTCGCGAACATGCTTCGCTGGGCGTCGCGGGGAGAATGGTCATAGTGGTAATCGAGCCCACATTCGCCCACGGCAATCACGTTCCGGTCGGCGAGCAACGGCTCGAGTCCGCCGATGCCGTGGCGAGCCTCGTGAGGATGCAGGCCCACAGTGGCCGACACCTGATCGAATGCCGCTGCATGCTCGATCGACGCCAACGATGTGGCCAGATCACAGCCGACGTCGATGAACTTCTGCACTCCGGCCTGGTTGGCGGCGGCAATGGCATCTGCGGCGTCTTCGCCGAGATGGCAGTGGTTGTCGATCCAACGTGGTTCTGTATCCATGACCCCGGAGTCCATCAGGTCAGCTTGAGGCGCGGGAAGAGAGGATCGCCGGTTTGCACGTCGAGACCGCCGGGATAGCCACCCCACGTGGCAGCATCGGGCAGACGTTGCTCGGCAACAGTGCCGCTGAGACCGAGTCGTTTCCATACCGCCTCGGCCGAGTCCGGGATCGAAGGCCATGCCAGGATCGTTGCGATACGAAGCGCTTCAAGCGCATCACCCATGACGGCGTCGACAGCCTCGCCTGCCTCCATCTTCCACGGTTCGTGTTCTTGCAGGTATTCGTTGGTGTCGCGGACGATACGCCACGTGGCCTCGAGCGCGACCGAAGGAGCAACACGCTCCCATGCATCGGCCGTATCGACATAGGCCTGGGCCACCACCGGCGCCAGCGACGAATCGGCCTGCGGTGCGGGACCCACTCCCCCGCACTTCTTGCCGACAACGGTCGCCACCCGGCTGACCAGGTTGCCGTAGTTGTTGGCCAGGTCGGTGTTGTAGCGCGTGAGCATGTTCTCATAGCTGAACTCGCTGTCGGGGCCGAACGGGTGATCGCGAAGCAACGCATGACGAAAGCCGTCGACGCCGAAGTCGGTGATCATTTCGGCGGGCGAGACGTTGGTGACATTGCCGCTCTTGGACATCTTCTCGCCACCGAGAAGCAGGTAGCCGTGAATGTGATACTTCGGCATGGGTTCGATGCCCGCCGCCATCAACATGGCTGGCCAGTAGATCGTGTGGAATCGCAGAATGTCCTTGGCCATGAAATGGCGAGTGGCCGGCCACCAGGCCTCGAAGCGCTCGGGGTCAGCGCCGTAACCCACTGCGGTCGCATAGTTGATGAGCGCGTCGTACCACACGTAGAACACGTGCTTGTCGTCCCACGGCACCGGAATCCCCCAGTCGATCGACGTGCGGGTCATCGACACGTCCTCGAGTCCGAGCTTCAGCAAGCCCTGGGCTTCGCTGCGATACTGAGATGGCGTGACGTTGTCGGGCACATCGTGGAACCACTGCTCGAGTGGTTCCTGAAATGCCGACAGCTTGAAGAAATAGTTGTCTTCGCTGAGCTGCTCGACCGGCCGATGGTGGATGGGACAATCGCCGTCGTCTACCAGGTCGTCCTCGGTGTAGTAGGCCTCGCAGGACACACAGTACAAACCCTCATAGGCGCCCTCGTAGATGAACCCGTTGTCATAGGCTCTTTGCAACAGCAGCTGTACCGCGGCGTGATGTCGAGGTTCGGTCGTGCGGATGAAATCGTCGTTCGCCAGGTTGAGTTGCTCGAAGGCCTCACGGAATCGCGCCGAATTCTCGTTGGCCTGTTCGATCGGGGTCCGACCAGCCTCCTCGGCTGATCGTTGCACCTTCAGGCCGTGCTCGTCGGTGCCGGTGAGAAAGAAGACGTCGTCGCCCAGCAGCCGATGCCAGCGGGTGACCGCATCGACATTGAGAGCCGTGTACGCATGCCCCACATGGGGAGCGTCATTCACGTAGAAGATCGGCGTTGTTCCGTAAAAGCGGGCCACGTCGCAAGGCTAGAGGATCACACCTCGGTGACGGCGCGAAGTGCACCCATCGCGTACGGTTGAGCCGTGCTTCCACTCAAAGACGACAACCCCACCGTGCGTACGCCATGGGTGACCATCGTCTTCATCGTGATCAACGTGCTGGTCTTTGTCGGCCCGCAGGGTATGGCCGATCCACAGAACACCGAGGAAGACTTCACGCTCGAATTCGCCGCCGTACCCTGCGAGGTCGTCACGGGCGAGGGGCTCACCGACCTCGAAATTCGCGAGCTCTACATCGGCGGCGACGACACCGCGTGCGACGCCGACCCGGTCGGCGCGCCGCGGTTCCCCAACAAGCCCGAGCGGCTCGCCGTCATCTTCTCGATGTTCATGCACGGCGGTTGGTTGCACCTGCTGGGCAACATCTGGTTCTTGTGGTTGTTCGGCAACAATGTCGAGGACCACCTCGGCAAACTCCGCTACATCGTGTTCTATCTTGCGGGTGGCATCGTGGCCACTCTCGCCCATATCGCGGTGCAGCCAGACAGCATCGTGCCGGTGGTTGGCGCCTCGGGCGCCGTGGCCGCCACCATGGGCGCGTACGCCGTGTGGTTCCCCAACGCCCCCATTCGCACGTTCATCTTTATCGTCCTCTGGAATATCAAGGCCAAATGGTGGCTTGGTTTCTGGCTTGTCAGCCAGTTCTTCATCGGCGCCGACAGCCAGGTCGCGTGGATGGCTCACGTCGGCGGTTTCGTGTTCGGAGCTCTGGTGGCCATGTTCGTGCGCCAATCCCCCGCCGCCCGCGAACGCGTCTTTAGCGCGCCCTACCAATTCGACGGCACCGGCCGAACCTGGGACTCAACCGGCGGTGCAGGCGCAGGCCCCTACGCCACACCCAAACGCTTGTTGTAGTTGTTGATTGGCGAGAGCGGTATGTCCTCGACAGTCGATCGCCATCGCCCGCAGTATGCGGCTCACGCTTGGGCCGAAGTCGAGCGGTGTCTCTCGGTTGAAGGTCGTGAATATGTGCGGTGTTATCGGGCGGTTCGGACTTAGTCGAGCTCACGGTTGTAACTTCAGCTTGTGGAGTATTTCGAGATGGATCAGCTGACGCTGGACGAAGTTGTTGGTTTGTATGAGTCAGTTGGGTGGAGCGTTTACACATCTGAACCACAACTTCTCTTTGAGGCAGTTCAGCGGTCAACGTTCTAGGTGACTGCTCGGGACCACGGAGCGCTTGTTGGGCTTGCTCGTTGTCTGAGCGACGACTTCTCGATCTTCTATTTACAGGATGTTTTGGTTCATCCAAGGGACCAGCGTCATGGGATCGGGAGCGCGCTGCTTAATCGTTGCCTGAGTCGTTTCGACCACGTGAGACAGCGAGTACTACTTACTGACGATGAGGAGCATCAACACCGCCTATACCGCGCAGCTGGGTATCACGACGTGGCGACTCTAAAAGACACCAAGCTCCATGCATTCGTGAACATCAAGGACCAGAACCTCTCCTGAACGTCCGCCATCACCGAGCGCCCGGCATAAGGGCCGATATCGCACGGTCACAGCTGGGCGGAGGTCGCGATTCTGTGCGGGCGTTATCGAGTGAAGATCGTAGGATCAGCGATCGGGCGGCCCTCCAGCTTCATTAAAGCTCGAGACCATTGCAGCTACCTGTGCCAACGGCACGCCTTGATCGCTTTGGAGCGACACGTGTATCGCACGCATGCCCAGTTTCTTTGCAGGATCGATGTCATCACGAAGTGAGTCCCCGACCATAACGACCGTCTCAGGAGGTCGGCCGATTTGAGCAAGAGCCAGCTCGAACGCCTGGGGATCTGGCTTGAATACTCCGACTTCCTCCCCAATCTGAATGTACTCAAGCCATGATTCCAGCTTGAGCCGTTTGATCTTTTGCCGTTGGCCGTCAGTCGGGCCGTTTGTAACAAGATGGCAGCGAATGTTCTGGATCCCCAGGGTTTGCAGACAATCGACCGCGCCGTCAACCAATGTGATGCGGTCATTTACCTCCAACATGAAGCACTCGTTCATTTGGCCGGGCAGGTGGACTTGTTCCTCCGTCAGTTCCGCAGGAATGAGCATGCGAAAGCGTTCGTACCGATAGTCATCTCGGGTAATCTTCTTGTCGGCGAAGGAACGAAACAACGCTGGCTCATGATTCTTCCAAATGGTAAACGCCTCTTGGCGGCAGTCGCCGGGAAGCAACTGGACTGCGTTTGCAAGACCCCTGTCTCGTGCGCCACTAAAGTCGCACAGGGTGTCGTCTAGATCGAAAAGAACATCCGCAACTTCCATTGCTACACCTCGGCGTTTAACCCGTAGCCGCGAGTCTTTGGGTTGGGTTGTGTCCCGGCCCGATTCGGAGGCGCACTGTGGGAATGAACGACATCTTCCACTCAGGCAAATTCTATATTCGTGGAGACGTTGATTGCAGCGGGTCTGCGTGATGCGACTAGATAGCGCTGGGATAACGAGGCGGAAGGCGGCCCGATTCGCCGCCTTGAGATCACTTGCGACCCCGCCGAGAAATTGGTCCACAAGAACTCGATTCATAAACAATGCGGGACTTCTGGGTCACGACGACTTGCCTTGAAACTCCTTGCCTCCCACCGAGAGCATCGCCAGGCAGCCATTGATCCACATCAGATTCACCTTCACGCCGAAGAAGCTGCCACTCGATAATAGTGATCCAAAGCGCTCCGACTCGTGCCACAGTTCCGGCGAACTGTGACGCTACTGAGATCGGCAACGTGCCCGATAATCACGAACGGTCGGCATGCGAACCCCACGCATTGGCGGCAAGTCCAGCGCGCATGAGACCCGCACCTTGGTGCGAGCCCCAATCACGTTGTTTCAGTTGGTCCGTAGAGCAGGCCGGGCGAAGCGAACCTGCGATTGTGTAGACGTCAGCCGACAGTCCAGGTCGGTCGGGAGGCGAAAAGGCCTTCGAGGGTTCCTGGGCCCTGCGATGCGGTTACTGCATCGACCTGATCGTTGACCTCTTTGGCGTATTCGGGACGCTCGACGGCCCGGAACACACCAACAGGGGTCGGCATGGTCGGGCGGTTCGCCAGACGGCTGATCGCGAATGCTACGGCGGGGTCTTCTGAGGTCTCGTCGTGGACCAGCAGATTGTCTTCGCCGACGTCGGCGATTTCGACGATCTCGATGCGTCCGTGAGCGTTCATGGCCAAACCGCGTTCTTGGTCGACGCCGAACCGGATCGGCTGACCGTGTTGCAGGTTGATCAACATCGCATCGCGTTTGTCACGCTTGACGATCTCGGCGAACGCGCCGTCGTTGAAGACGTTGCAATTCTGATAGATCTCCACCAGCGACGCACCCTGGTGAGCATGGGCCCGGGTGAACATCTCCTGCATGTGTTTGCGGTCCATGTCGTGGGTCCGGGCAACGAACGACGCCTCGGCGCCCAGCGCCAGACTGACCGGGTTGAACGGCTCATCGATGCTGCCGACCGGGGTCGACTTGGTGATCTTGCCCGGTTCGCTCGTGGGCGAGTACTGGCCCTTGGTCAGACCGTAGATCTGGTTGTTGAACAACAAGATGTTCATGTTCACATTGCGACGCAGCGCGTGAATCAGATGGTTGCCACCAATCGACAGCATGTCGCCATCGCCGCCGATCACCCAGACATCGAGATCGGGTCGAGCCACAGCCAGACCGGTCGATACCGCAGGTGCACGCCCGTGGATGCTGTGCATGCCATAGGTGTCCATGTAGTACGGGAACCGGGCTGCGCAGCCGATGCCGGAGATGAACACGGTGTTTTCGCGCCGCACACCCAGGTTGGGCATCATCATCTGGACGGCGGTCAAGATGCCGTAGTCGCCGCAGCCCGGGCACCAACGAGGTTCTTGATCGCTGGTCCAATCGGCCTTGGTTGTCTCGGGAATGGTTGTGTCGCTCATTGGAGTGCTCCCACGATGACGTCGTAGATTTCGCCGGCAGTAAATGGTTGGCCCTTGACCTTGGACACCGCTTGGGCGTCGACCAGGTACTCGGCCCGGACCAGCTTGGACAGCTGCCCCAGGTTCATCTCGGGCACGATGACCTTGGGGTAGCGCCGCAGCACGTCGCCCAGATCTTTCGGGAAGGGATTGAGGTGGGTCAGGTGTGCGTGCGCCACCTTGAGACCCGCGGCCTCGGCTCGACGCATGGCACTGGTGATGGCGCCGTAGGTAGAGCCCCAGCCCAGCACCAACAGATCGGCGTCGTCGGGGCCGGACAGCATCGTGGGAGGAATGTCATCGGCGATCACCGAGACCTTGTCATCACGAATCTGCACCATGTGGGCATGGTTCTCGGGGTCATAGGAGATGTTGCCGGTGCCGTCTTGCTTCTCGATACCGCCAACGCGGTGTTCGAGTCCGGGTGTGCCGGGGATCGCCCAGGGGCGAGCCAGCGTCTCCGGGTCGCGCAAGTACGGCCAGAAGACGTCTTCGCCCTCGTCGTTCTTGGCGTTGGGCGCGGTGGCGAACTCAACATTGATCTCGGGCAGCGATGCCGGATCAGGCAGGTTCCATGGCTCGGTGCCGTTTGCCAGATAGCCATCGGACAACAGCATGACCGGCGTGCGATACTTGAGCGCGATGCGACATGCTTCGATGGCAGCGTCGAAACACTGCGCTGGGCTGTACGACGCGACTATCGGCATGGGTGACTCGCCGTGGCGGCCGTACATGGCCATCATCAGGTCGGCGGCTTCGGTCTTGGTCGGCAGACCCGTCGATGGTCCACCACGCTGGATGTTGATGACTACGAGAGGCAGCTCGAGACTCAATGCCAGGCCCATTGCTTCGCCCTTGAGGGCAACGCCCGGACCGCTGGTGGTCGTGACACCGATATGTCCACCGAAAGCCGCACCAACCGCCGATGCCACCGCCGCGATCTCGTCTTCGGCTTGCAGGGTGCGAATGCCGAAGTGTTTCTTCGACGACAGCTCGTGCAGGATGTCCGACGCCGGTGTAATGGGATAGGAGCCGAGGAACATCGGGATTCCCGAGATGTTCGATGCAGCGACCAGACCCCACGACAGCGCAGTGTTGCCGTCGATGTTGGTGTAGGTCCCAGGCTCGAGCGCAGCTGGCTTGATCTCGACCTTGTGGCCACTGAGCTCGGCGGTCTCGCCGAACGCATGGCCGGCTTTGAAGGCGGCGGTGTTCGCCGCTACGACCATTTCGTTCTTGGCGAACTTGGCCTTGATCCAATCGAGTGTGGTTTCTGTGGGGCGGCTGTACATCCATGAGACCAAGCCGAGGGCGAAGAAGTTCTTCGACCGATCGGCGTCGCGTGGCTTGACCCCGAGCGGGGCACACGCCTCTTTGGTTATGGATGTCATGGGCACCTTGATCAAGGTGTAGTTGTCCAGGGATCCGTCTTCGAGTGGGTTCACATTGATCGGGTACCCGGCCTTGGCCAGGTTCCGTTCGTCGAAGGTGTCCTCGTTGGCGATGATGGTGCCGCCGATGTCGAGTCGATGCAATTCGCTTGCCAGGGCCGCAGGATTCATGGCCACCAGAATGCTGGGTGAGTCACCCGGCGTGCTGATCTCATGATCGCTGATCTGAACCTGGAACGCCGAGACACCAGCGAGCGTTCCTGCGGGGGCCCGAATCTCGGCAGGGAAATCTGGCATGGTGGCCAGATCGTTGCCGAACATCGCGCTTGCGTTGGTGAAACGATCACCAGTGAGCTGCATGCCGTCGCCAGAATCGCCAGCGAAACGGATGATGATGTGGTCGAGTGCCGAAGCCTCGAGATTAGCCGGAGCTGTGTCGGTCACATTTGTCCCTTCTAGATCACACGAAGACCGAGGGGCGCAGTGGCATCAGCCACACTGCCCACTGCGAAGTTAGCCGCTCGAACTGCGTCAGAGACAACACGTACACGACTTCCTCGAAATGCGCAGGTGTCCGGGTGACTGCAAGACTGCACCTATGTTGCACCGAAAGGCGTCATGTCGGACGCGAGTGCCGCTCAGATCTCGTTCACAACCGTTTGCACTCGCGCTACCACTCGAGTGGTCTTTGCCTGATGACGAGTCAATTCTGCATGCTGCACGACAACTTCGGTGGCCGAACCCAGACCACCGGCCGACTGAAAGAAGCGGCGCACGATCGATCCGTTGGCCACGATCCGGTCGCCCGGCTCCCATTTGAACACCCGCTTTGGGGGGTCGTACCAGACGGCCGGCACCGAGGTGGTCTTGACGCCGAGGGCACGGACTGTCAGCGAAAACGATGCAGCGAGAGTCCCCGAAGGCAATGTTCGAGTCTCGGGTGCGGCGACCAATTCGCCGATCACCAGCCCTAGGTTGACATCTACCTCGGTAGCGCTGGTTGTGGTTGTTGTAGCTCTCTTGGTTCCCACTGTTTCATCCTTGTCCGTGATACATGGGAAGCTGCTGAGCACACTACGCCCTGGGTGTGACACTGCCGGGGTGTGACCGTGCTGCTCTCTAGGTTGCCCGGGCCTTGGCGTCGACGTAGCGCGGCTCGTGGTGCGCAATCCAGCCGAAGAGTTCTTTCGCCTGCGGTCGTTCGCCAGCGCGCTCGTAGATATCAGCCAGCGCGTAGGCGCGCCGGAGATGATGTTCCAACGGCCGTTTCGGCCGCTTCCATCCCTTGCTCAAAAGCCGCACGGCGTCCTGCAGACGCCCTTGATCGGCCAGGGCCCCGGCGGCAACGATGCGGCCCTCGTTGAGCAGCTCATTGGCGGGCGACGCCTCCCGCAGCTCGATCCAGAGCTGCTCGACGTCTGCATAGTTGCCAACGGCCCGATGCGCATCGGCCAATACCGGGTTCTGATCCGGCAAACCGCTTGATTCTCGAACCAGCTCGAGCACTTCGATCGCCTGACGCCACCGACCCTGCCCGTAAAGCGACAGGCCGTACATTTCGGCTACCTCCAGCACCTCTGGCGCTCGACGATGGAGCCGTTCGGAAATGACTCGGGCCTGCCCGGCACGGTCTTGGTCGAGATGTTCGGCCGCCTGATTGAGGTCTCGCCATGCACGACCACCCGCGCTGTCGCCGAGCAACTCTTTCAGCTGCCGTTTGGGATCGGGCAGGTTTCGCGGCACCAGGGGCGCCCGCTCGGTGGCTGCGGGCACCTTCTTCTTCTTCGGCTTGGGCTTGTGGGCCGGCTTCGACCCCGACCGAGCTATAGCTGCTTGGGCTTCATTGCGAAGACGCTCGCGGTTGGCGTCGCCTGCAGCCCGTTTTGCCAATCGCGCTTGGTGCTTGGCGAATGCCTCGGGGTCTTCTTCTTCGGTGGGCGGCTGGTACTCGGGCTCGAGTTCGGGTTCGTGCAGCGACTGATCTTCGGTGATTCGGGCAGCACCCCGGCGTGCCAATCCGCCCCAGCTACGCGGGCCTGCCTCCGGTGGAGCCTCGCGGCCGTCGGAACGTAGCCCGCGAGCCCCACTACGACGCTCACCATCTCGACGCGGCCGACCATCACGATCACCGCCACGCCCACGACCATCACCATCACGACGCGGCCGACCATCACGATCACCGCCACGCCCACGACCATCACCATCACGGGGTGGCTTGCCGCTGCGGGAGGATTGGCCTTTCCCGCGCTTGGCGTCGTCGCGAGGTCCTCGTGACGACGCGCCCTTACCCCGGGATTGACCCGGGTTGCGTTTACTGCGGTCGGACCCGCCACGGGGTCCGCGTTGCTCAGCCATAGTCAGCTCGCTCTTCTTCTCTTCAGTTGTCAATTGCGGTCACAAGCGGCCGCGCCGTTGGCAACGCTATCGCCGCCAGTGCTCGACGGTGTGATCAGCCGCCAAAACGGACAAACGCCCTGGGCGAACCCAGGGCGTTTCTCATTTTGATTTCATGTCATTGACGACATCGCGGATTCTGCGCTCGACCACTCCACATACCTGCGGGAGGCGAATCTGCGTACGAAATCCGGCGGCGACCTACTCTCCCAGGGCGTCTCCACCCAAGTACCATCGGCGCTGACAGGCTTAACTTCCGTGTTCGGAAAGGGAACGGGTGTGGCCCTGTCGCTAGCACCACCGAAACTATTGAGATTGGTCCTTGAAGACCTGAATAGCGAGCACGAACTGTCTTCTAGTCGTTGTCTTGATCGTCTAGACATCGACTCCATACCGCCGAAGCGGTATGAAGTAACAGAGTCTAACAACTCAAGGATTGCGGATTAATCAAGCCCTCGGCCGATTAGTACCGGTCAGCTAAACACGTTACCGTGCGTACACTTCCGGCCTATCAACGTGGTGTTCTGCCACGGGCCTTACCTGGTTAACCCAGTGAGAGATCTCATCTTGGAATGGGCTTCCCACTTAGATGCTTTCAGCGGTTATCCCGTCCGAAGGTCGCCAACCAGCCATGCCCTTGGCAGGACAACTGGCACACGAGAGCTTCGTCCACCCCGGTCCTCTCGTACTAGGGGCAGCTTTCCTCAAATCTCTTCCGGCTACAGAGGATAGGGACCGAACTGTCTCACGACGTTCTAAACCCAGCTCGCGTACCGCTTTAATGGGCGAACAGCCCAAC